>Ga0180431_10000090_pt1 | contig 117860 bp, 102 predicted proteins | sample SS_ome_11_FD_132459 | JGI IMG/M metagenome (GOLD analysis project Ga0180431, IMG submission 132459) | Hypersaline lake sediment archaeal communities from the Salton Sea, California, USA - SS_1_MS_1 metaG | ecosystem: Environmental > Aquatic > Non-marine Saline and Alkaline > Hypersaline >...
AGCCATCATAGCGATCCTGGCCGCCATTCTCTTCCCGGTATTTGCCCGGGCGCGTGAGAAGGCTCGCCAGTCCAACTGCTTGTCCAATATCAAGCAGCAGATGACCGGTGTCTTGATGTATGCCCAGGACTATGACGAAACCATGCCGCGGGTGACTGTCGGCTGTGCGTCGTACACAATGCCCGGCGGCGCGCTCCACACCAGCGGCTCGATGCCCTGGATCGTCTCGATGCTGCCCTACATCAAGAACGTCCAGATTTTCAACTGCCCGTCGGTCAGTGCTGCATGGGACGGCGGCAAGGACGACAGCAGCGATGTCGAGGCCGAGTACAATGCTGTGTCCTACGGGTACAACGAGAACTGCAGCGGCGTGGCCAACGCCAAGTTCAACTTCGTATCCGAGACCTGCTGCCTGGCTGACGGCAGCGGGCTCTACTACCTCGATTCTGGCGGCAGCGACAACGGCAGAGGCGATATTGCTCTGGACCGCCACAACGAGGGCGCCAACATCGGCTTTGCCGATGGTCACGGCAAGTGGATGAAGGGCAGCAACATTCCCCAGGATGCCTACGACGGCTCCGACAGCGCCACCATGAGCCGGTTCTGGGATCCCACTTACGACGGCACCCGCCCGTAAGTCGGACCTTGTAGCTAGACGAGCTAATCAACAGAGCGGCCCCGCCGGGTGCCGCGCTTTTTTTCTGCAAGAAGCGGCCTGCCAGGAAGGTAAGCCAGAGCCGCAAGGCGAAAAACATATTGACGTTGGCAGCAAATCGGGGTAACCTTTCGAGTTACAGACCGAGAACTTGTAGGGAGGCCGAAATGAGCAAGCGAGGCTTCACACTCATAGAGCTATTGGTGGTAATAGCCATCATAGCGATCCTGGCGGCGATTCTTTTCCCGGTATTCGCCCGCGCCCGTGAGAAAGCCCGTCAGTCGAACTGCTTGTCAAATGTCAAGCAGCAGATGACCTCGATCTTGATGTACGCCCAGGACTATGACGAGTCAATGCCGCTGGTAGATATTTATGTCGGCAATTACTACATGCCCAATGGCGGACTCCACAGCAGCGGCTACATGCCCTGGATCGTCTCGGTGATGCCGTATGTCAAGAACGTCCAGGTCTTCACCTGCCCCTCGGAGAGCTATGCGTGGGATGGCGGGGTGGATGATAGCAGCGATGCCGAGGCCGAGTACGGGGTTATCTCATACGGCTTCAATGAGAATTGCAGCGGCATGGCGGTCGCCAAGTTTATGTTCGTGGCTGAGACCATGGCAATCTGCGACAAGGGCGACACCAGTACCTACTTCATTGACACCAGGAGCGGCCCGGACGACCGTAACGGCAGAGACGACGTTGCCGTGGAACGGCATAACGAAGGCTGCAACATCGGCTTCGCCGATGGACACGGCAAGTGGTTCAAAGGCAGCAACATCCCCGAGAACTACTATGACGGTGTTGACCCGGACACCGCCAGTCGCTTCTGGGACCCGGCCTATGCCGGCACCAATCTCTAGACACTGCCGCCACCGCAGCAGCCTCAGGTGACACCACCGGAGCGGCACCGCAAGGTGTCGCCCCTTTTTCTTAGTATCAGTGGGCACCACCCTCAGCCGAGAATAACTGCAGCGGCAGGACACCGAAAATGGCTTTACTACAACTGCACGACCGACCAGTGGGTGAGGACCAGCCGGTATTGTTGGTGGCTGAATGCGGCATCAATCACAACGGCAGCCTCGATATGGCCCTGCAGATGATTGATGAGGCCGCCGCCGCCGGCGTTGATGCAGTCAAGTTTCAGCTTTTCCGGGCGCGCGGCATGTACACTCCCAAGGCCGGCCTCTACCGCACCGCCAGCGGCGAGATGGTGCCGATCTACGAGCTGATGGAGGAAGTCGAACTGCCGCTCGAGTGGCTGCCGGAGTTGTCGGCGCGTTGCCGCCAGCGAGGTCTCGAGTTCGTTATGACCGTGTGTGACGAGTGGTGCGTCGAGCAGATGGCCCAGGCCGATTTCGACTGCTACAAGGTGGCCTCCTACGAGCTGTCGCATGTGCCCCTGCTGATAGAGCTGTCCCGCCGCGATAAGCCGATCATCGTCTCGACCGGGGCCGCCAATATCGCCGATGTGGTGCGAGCGGGCGAGTGGCTGGCACCCGACGGCCGGCGACAGTTCGCCCTGCTGCAGTGTGAGGCCGCCTACCCGGCCCAGCCCGCAGAGCTCAACCTGCGGGTGATCGAGACCTATGCCCGGCTTTTCCCCAATGTTATCCCCGGCTTCTCGGACCATAGCGAGGACCCGGTGCGCGCGCCGGTTCAGGCCGTCTGTCACGGTGCCAAGATCATCGAGAAGCATTTCACCCTGGACCGCAATCTGCCCGGCGCCGACCACAGCTTCGCGCTTGATCCGCCCGATCTGGCGCGCATGGTCGAGGCCGTACGCGAGGCCGAGGCCGACCTCGCGGCAGGTAGCGAAGTGGCGATAGACGAGGAGCTTGCCGGTAGCACCGTGCGCAAGCTTGCTGAAGCCGAGCAGATGCTGCGCGACTTCGCCTATCGGGGGATATTCTCGGTGGCGCCGATCGCTGCCGGGGAGAGGTTGAGCCGCGACAATATCAGAGTGCTGCGGCCCGGGGAGTTGCCGCAAGGCATGCACCCGCGTTACTACCCGCTGCTGGCTTCGGGCAAATACGTCACGACGCGGGCGATTGCGCAGTACACCGGCCTGGACTGGGACGACGTGTTGGTACCCGCCGAATAGAGCTACCGTTGTGCCTCGACCTTAGTCCACACCCTCCGCCGCAAATGCCCCCATCAGGGCATCCACAGGTTCTTCGGCTGCTCGGTCTGCTTCGACGGCATGACCTTGGCATGCCCATCCAGGAAGCCAAAGGCCGCCTGGTCGAAATGACGCTGTGCCACCCGCGAGAGCCGGTGGGTGGTGTAGCTTGCCCCCATCGCCTCCAAGTCGGGCTTGAGGTCGAAGAACAGCAGCTTCTCGCTAACCTCCTCCACCGCCGAAAGCCGATAGGTGTAAGGCACCGACGAGAAGCCGCCGGCGTTGAAGGTCAGATTGTAGTTGATGCCATAGCTGTGCGGCAGATCGGTGGTACGCTTGGCGGTTTGGCCATTTGGGTCCAGCGGGCACTTGAGAATGTCTTGGTTTTTGAGGTACGGTTGCAGCAGCACGCACCAGGAATAGCCGAGGCTAGCGGGGGCTTGGCCGGCGCGGGCGGGTACTAAGGTCCGGTCATAGTCCTGGTTGTACAGGGCCGCCGCGGCCAGGAGCTGTTTGAGGTTGCTCAGGCAGACGGCCTGTTGGCTCTTCTGCCGGGCGCGAGAAAATACCGGAAACAGCACAGCCGCCAGAATCGCTATGATAGCGATGGCCACGAGCAACTCGATCAAGGTGAAGCCCCTGCGCCTGGACACGGCGATTCCCCCTTTCAGACATACCTCCGCAGTACTATTGGCCCCCACCCGCCCCCTAACCTGCAAACCAAAGAGGTATCAGCTCCCCGATCTACAAATATACGACACCTGCTAGAACTGCACAACGCCTCTGCAGTCTGAACCTGAGAGGGAAACGGTACGGGTGAATCTCATGGATATGAAATGTCTGTTGCAGGCCGCTGTGAGCGCATCTTTGCTGCTGACGCTGTATAGCGCAGGGATGGCGATGACCTTCGAACTCAAACGACCGTTTCATCCGCGCCTGACCATGACACCGGAGCAGTTGCAGGCCCAGCGAGCCGACGAGCAGGCGGTCGAGGCCGCCGGCAGAATAGGGGAGAGCGCGCTGCGGCTCACGCGGACCACCGCCTATAAGGACTATTTCATCCCCCTGCCCGAAGCGCCTTTCCCCAAGTCGCACCAAGGCGATTCCTGGCCCTACTGGACCGGCCTGTGCGGCAATCTGCACCAGTACCTGGAGGACCTCAGCTACGCCTACGCCCTGACCGGCGACCGACGCTTCTACGATGCCTGCTACACCGCGATGATGTCAATATGCGACTGGCCGCAGTGGACCGACCCGGATTACAGCAATGGCAAGTACCCCTGCCTGGATACCCGCTCATTGATATTCGGGGTCACCACGGCCTATGACTACCTGTATGAGGAGCTGTCGGAGGCGGACCGCGATAGGGTCCGCACCGCTATCGTCGAGAAGGGCTGCGAGCGCGTCTATCCCTACACTGAGGAAGCCGGCTGTTGGGTCGCCCAGCCCAACACTTGGCCCAACGGCTATGTGATAGTCAACTCGGCGATGGGGATCGGCGCTCTGGCGGTAATGGGCGAGGTTGACGGGGTTGATAAGTACCTGACCAGGGCCATCGAGAAGATGAACCTATTCTTTGATGAGCAGGGCGGCCAGGACGGCGGCCTGGTGGAGGGCTTCAGTTACGGTGGCGTCGTGGACCTCTTTATGTACCTAATCCAGGCAACCAAGGCCGTCACCGGTGTGGACCTGTTCACTCATCCCTTCCTCTCCCAGGTTATCTACTATCCGGTCTATTTCGTCCTGCCCGGTGGCGGCTCGGTGGTCAACTTTGCCGATGCCGGCGACTCCACCGGCTGCCGGCCAACGCTTACCAAGACGGCCAAGGCCTTGGTCAGCATCCAGGATAGTAGCCTCGCCGCCTGGTATCTGCTCAAGGCCAAAAAAGCCGATGAGCAGGACAAGCAGCTTGCCCGGCAGCCCGACGACCTGCCACTGGCCCGCAAGTTCCGCTCGATCCGCTGGGCCGCTTTCAGAAGCGGCTGGTCGAGCGATGATGCGCTGCTGGCCTTCAAGTCGGGCTTCGTCAAGAATCACAATCACCTCGACCAGAACCATTTCATCCTCGGCTACGGGCGCCACTGGGTCATCAACGATCCCGGCTATCAGATCTACGACCGCGAGTACCCGCCCGAGCGCCAGATGAGCATGGAGGTCATCCACAGCCGCCACGATTACACCTTCGGCACCTACGGGCACAACTCGATCCTGGTGGATGGCGAGCAGCAGCTTGAGGCTGAAGGCGAGATTGGTGAGCTTTTCTCAACGCCGGCGCTGGGCTATACGGTGGGCGATGCCACCGCCTGCTACGCCGACCGCTTGAGCAAGTTCCTGCGCCACATCATCTCGGTGCCGGGCAGCTACTATCTGATACTCGACCAAGTCGCGGCCAAGGACGTTGCGCGCAGCGTGCAGCTCCTGCTGCATACGCCCTCCGACGGTGAGTTCATGGTGGCCGGGGAGCCGCTATCTGAAGACCAAGTGACCGATGCGCGCCATCTGATTATCCGACGGGCCACCGCCCAGGTCGCGGTGGACATCCTCGGGCCGCAGCAGCTCACCATCACCCACAAAGTCTGGCCGCACTGCGAGGGCTATGGGCATTACATAACCTGCAGCAGCGGTGAAAAGCACGCTGAGTTCACCAACCTAATGGCCCTGAGGGCCGGGCCGGCGGCCGAGGGCCTGGACCCCCTAGAGGGTACTATCGAGGTCGCCCAGGACGGCCGGTTTACCATCAACATTACGCAGCCGGACGGCGCCGACATCATCGCCATCGGTCCGGGCCAACCCGGTGAGCTCAGCCACGATGGCGTCATTGGCATGATCTCACAGCCCTTGGGACATCGCTATGCCATCTGCGGCGGCACGGAGTTGCGATTGGGTAACGAGACGCTGGTGAGCGCCGATGCTCCGGTGACTGTCGGCGGCGTGCTACGGGACGGAGTATTCCGGGTCGCGGTTGTCGCCGACCAGCCGGTCACCGCCACTATTCATACGCCGGTGCGCACTGCGCTGGTTCGTATCAGCGGCATCGAGGCGCCGCTCGACGCCAGCTTCGACACCCAGGCGCAGTTACTGACTCTGGCTGTGCAGCCGGGGCGGTACCTAGTGGAGTTGCGGGAGCTGTAGCCGCCTTTACCAGCGCCTGGCGCGGCCTGCTAGCCACTGGCACCTGGGTCGAGCCTCCACGCCCGGATTTCGCCCCGGGCGAGTCCCCATTCGCGGTCTTTTCTCAACGTTTCTTGCTGGACACCGAGCTTTTCTCAAGTCGGCTTGAGCCATTCGGGGAAGCGACGAAGCCGCGTAGTACCGGCGCTCCTGGCTATTTAGGCCGACGCCACTATACCTTCTTCGGCTTAATTGCCTCAAAAATTTTTGCTTACACTCTTGACACACCTACCGAACTATGCTAATTTAGTAGCACCCGTCAGGGGGGTTGCTGTTATCACAGTCCGGCTTATCGAGTTCGGACCTGGGTATTGGGGGACTATATTCTCATGCACACCATCAAAGCGAGCGTTCTGGTCGTAACATTGGCGCTGGCCTTTTTTGCTGTTGCCAGCGCGGACATCGTAACTGTGGACGGAACCATCAATACGGGATTGGGCCAGGAGTGGGAGAACCCGTTTAGCGTCAATCAGGACGGCGCTGATCTGGGGGCAGGTCATGAGGCCTACGACATCAACTGGAATTACCAGTTGTGGGACCCCGGCAGCGGGCATGCCTTTTTTGCCTTTGACGTTGTGGGCGCCAATCTGCAGGCCGACAACACCGGCAACCATGTGGACATTCTCATAGATGCCGACAAGAATGCGGCGACCGGCGACGACCCATACACCGGCACCGGGGGCTTTGATTACTGGATGACTTATGACCTCAGTTCCGGGACGACATACGGCACCAACTATGCGCTGATGGAGTACAATAGCGGGACAAGCTCCTGGGACCTGGTGGCCAACCCCACGTACTTTGAGGTAGCGCGCGGCACCAAAGCTATCGAGTGGGGCGTCGCTGGCAGCGATCTCGGCTACCCCGACACCTTCTACTGGGGTGGCTACTTTGACAATGGTGTGCTAGCCAGCGAGGACTGGTGTCCGAATGACTGGGACCAGGAGGGCAGGGCACCCGAGCCGGCCACCCTTGCGCTCTTCGCTCTCGGTCTCGGCGGGCTGTATCTCAAGCGCCGCCGCAGCAGCTAACCAAGCAGAACGCACACTCGCCAACTATTGCGGGCCACTCTCTGGAGTGGCCCGCTTTGCTTCTTCATCACTTCCTCTGCGCTGCTCCCCTAGCACCAGCTAGCTCTATCCCCGGCTCATCTCGTAGAACTCGTCCCGGTAGGTCAGCGCTAGCTCCACCGTCGGTGCTGCCACCTCCGTATCCCGACTTGTCGAGTATCTCTGACTGCCGACGATCATATGCTCGGTGAGGTCCGGCCTGCGGTCCAGCAGCTCGACGATGGCGAGCAGATCGGGTGGCTGGTCCGGTTCATGGTCGAGCTCGGCGAAAATCTCACAGACCACCTCATAATCCCGCTGGGTATCTACGCACAGCCGGTAATGCCCACGGCGGATCGGCTTCGGCGCTACCACCGACAGGCAACTGAATAGCTCCGGGTACCGCCGCAGTGGTGGTGTGACGTGCTCGTGGTCAGACGGCAGATCAGCCACCTCCCAGCTTTTCTCCAGAACCTCACCGCTGAACACCTCCACTTGCGTGCCGTACGGGAAGGTCTCCTCGCTGGTGTTGGAGGCATAGTCCGCGCCCGCGGCCAGGTATTCCTGCACGATCCCGTGACATACCCACGGTGAAAAGGCCGGGGCGTCGCCGCAGATTCTGACAATCACTTCGAGATTCAGGTCCTGGGCCGCATTAACATAACGGGCCAGCACATCATTTTCGTCGCCCCGGTACACCTCTGCGCCATATTTCGCGGCTTCCTCCGCCACCGCAGTGTCCTGCTCATTGGTGCTGGTCGCCACGATTACACGGTCAACCGAGGGAGACGCTTGCGCGGCCAGTATCGTCCACGCCAGCAGTGATTTGCCCGCTATCTCCTTGAGCGTCTTACCCGGCAGACGTGTGGCGAATGCGCGCGCTTGGATCACACCACAAACCATGTTGCGGACACCGCACCTTTCTCCAAAGGGATACGCCGACGGCCGGATGAATATACAGGGCAGTCAGCGCCGCCACTGCTGCGGACTGCTGCGAGGCGTTCTCAGCTCCCTGACTGCTTGCAGTAAAATACAGCAAACGGCCCGCGAATGCAAACTATCGGCCCTACCAAAGGAGGTCCCAGGTGAAAATCTATATTCTTACCGACATGGAAGGTATCAGCGGTGTCAGCCGCCGTGAGATGGTGATGGCTGGTGAGGGCGGCGAGCACTATCAGTACGGCCGCAAGTGTCTGACCGAGGACATCAACGCAGCGGTCGCCGGAGCTTTCGACGGTGGCGCCACGGAAGTGGTCGTCAATGACGGTCATGGTGGCGGCCGCCATCTGCTTCTCGAAGAGGCCGACCCCAGAGCCCGCTACGAGCGCCCGGTCAGCGGTGTGAATATATGCCCATCCTTTGACGAATCCTTTGCCGGCATGATGATGGTGGGGGCTCACGCGATGGCCGGCACCCTTAATGGCTTCCTGGACCACACCCAGTCCTCGATGAGCTGGTACAACTACTATCTCAACGGCGAGAAGCACGGCGAGATCGGCCAGTCCGCGGCATGGGCGGGCCACTACAATCTGCCCTTGCTGCTGGTGACGGGCGATGAGGCCGCCTGCCTTGAGGCCGAGCGCCTTTACCAAACTCCGGTAACCGTGGCTGTCAAGGTGGGTCGTGGCCGCGAGCACGCCACCTGCCTGCATCCGCAGAAGGCGCGCGAGATGATTAGGCAGGGCGCTGAGGAAGCCATGACATGGGTCGGCAAGCAAGAGCCGTGGATTCTCGAGAAACCGATCACCGTGCGTCTGGAGCTATACCGCAGCGATATGGCCGACGGGATGGCCGATTCCGACCGCGTCACACGCATTGACGCTCGCACCGTGGAGATGACAGTGCAGTCGCAGCTAGAGATTCTGAAATGGTCATAGGGATGGTCCGTGAGGCGGATCCCGTAGCCGGGACTTTCAGCATCAGGTCGCCGGCTTAGTCGGCTTTCTCCAGAATCTGGTCATCGGGAACGGCGACATCAACGTGCCCGATCTGTGTCATCGTGATATTCTGTTCCAGGACCGGGTCAGAGCCTCCGGTTTCGCTCTGCCTTGTCGCGATTACGGCCGCCAACTGATCCCGGAGACTTGCGAGCAATTCGGGGTTGTCTGCGGCGAGGTTATACTGCTCGCCGGGGTCGGCCTGCAGGTCATACAGCTCGAAGGGCGGTCGCCTGTGCAGCTCGTCGTAGAGCGATTCAAAGAACTTGTACTGGGTGGTGCGTAGGCCCCGCTTCTTCATCCAGGCACACTCCGAGATATACACACTCTGCCGACTCCCGGCCTGGCTGCCTGACTCAATCAGCCCCAGCAGGTTCTGGCCTGCAAGCTGGTTATCAGCACCGGCCTGCGCCAGTCCCGCCGCCTCCAATATGGTTGGTGCGATGTCCTGGTGCACGGTGAGGCCACCGATCCGCTTGCCGCCGCTGAAGCATTCCGGGTGGTAAAGGACCAGTGGCACGGCCATATTAGTCTCATAGAGGCCGTGATGGTCGAACCACATCTCGTGCTCGTCGAGTTCCTCACCGTGGTCGGAGGTGATGATAATCAGCGTGTCTTCGGCCCCGCGCATCTGCTTGAGGCAAGTGAAGATATGTGCCAGGCAGGCATCGCAGTAGGCGATCTCGGCATCGTACTGGGCCTTGGGGAACTCGACGTCAGTGGTACCCGGCATCCACTCCGCGAAGTAGTACTGGAAGGCCGGGTAGTTGTTCATCATCTCGTAGGCCGAATCCTTGCTCGGGTCCTTCTCGTCACCGTGATAGAACATGCGGTCAAAGGGCCGTGGCGGCAGATAGGGCGTATGCGGGTCCCAGTAGTGCAGGAAGGCGAACCAGGGCTTGTCCTGACTGTCGCAGGCCTCCAGCACCTTGAGGGCTGCCCGGTTGACCGCTTCCCCCTTGCGCCACGGATTCGTCGTCTTCCGCCCCCATCTGTACCGCTTGTATAGATCGTAGCCGCGCTCGAACCAGCGCCCCATGTTGTCGGCAGCGGCGGTGAAGTAGCCATGCTCGTGGAGGATTTCGGGCAGCGTTCGGATCTGCTCTGACAGATTCTTCGCGCCGCCTTGGGTGACGATCTGGTGGTCGAATACGTCCTTGCCGGTCATGATGGTGGTGAAGCCGGGGTGGGTGGGAATATGGGGGGCTATGAACTCCTCGAAGAGCACGCCCTTGGCTGCGATCCTGTCAATCTGCGGGCTGGTCGGCAGGTCGTAGCCGTAGCAACCGAGATGGTCGGCGCGCAGCGTATCAATCGCGATCAGCAATACGTTCATTCTAGCCTCCAAGCTGTCTCCGCTCAGGTGGCACTTCGCCGGTCATTGCCCTTGTCTGGGGTCGCAAGACATATTCGCGTGGGTTGAGCTTCCACGGTAGTTGTGCAGGTTTTTAGGCAATTCAGGCTCTAGTGTGAGAGTGGAAGGTCGTTAGTCGTGATGGAGGGGCCTGTCGCAGGCTGTTTCGCATAGCGAAACAGACAAGGCTGGCCCAGCCGTTGATGTTGGCCGGTTAGCCGTGCATATTGCGGAAGGCCCGCGTTGTACGCGGGCCAGCCTCACGTCGGACAAACAGCGTCCGACGTTCGACACGGCCCCTCCAACAGCACGGCACTGCGCAATCCAGGGTGCTTACTGAATACCAAGTCCTGCTGCTATCGAGAATCTGCACAAGCGCAGTTCCCGCCCGACTCCATTTCGCGGCATATCAGACCATGCCGTCAACTCATCGGAAAGGCTCAGCTTACGGCTCAGTCCGGCCGCGTGGTCGGCGGGCCTGCGCCTCTCGTGAGGAAGCACCCCCGAGCCGCGCCTCCCTTTGACCTGCGGGGCTGTCGTCACCGTGGCCACCCCGCACCAGCAGGATTGCCAGCAGGATAATGATCATGACCAGGCAGCCGTCGGTCAGCGTCATATCATCATAGAGGCCGAGGGCGCTGCTCAGCCACTGCAAGAACACAATCCCGGGAAAAAACAGGGCCAGCCCCACGATGACGCCGAGTGCCGTTCGCATGGTGGTGTGTGTGATTCCCTCCCAGCAATCCATCTAGAGGCTTCGTCTGTTCCTACTCACCGGCCAGCAGCCGGTCCAGCGCGATGGCGACCGCCTCATGCCCACGATCGGCAAGCTGGATATTGTCCGCGTAGATGTCCGCCAGATCGTAGCTGGAGTTGCCCAAGACCGCGCCGGTGCGCACCACGGGGAATTTGTGCGTCTGAGCCAAGAGCTCAAGCTGCCAGGCGTACCCCGTGCTGTCCACCTTGGCAGCCACCTCATAGCGCTTCAGGTGGTCACTGTGCGCCACGGGCGGGGGCGTCACGATTACCACCAGGGCGTCGGTATTCTCAGCCAGTAGCTTGATAATCTCGCCGGCGGCGCCGCGGAAGGCCGCTTCCTGCAACTGACTGACGGCGGCATCATAGCCCAGGGTCAGTATCACCAAATCCGGCTGATTGCCTTCCTGTTGGCTCATGAAGAGCTGATAGTCGGCCAGGGTAAAGGCCCGGCAGCCGCCCAGTGCAATCTCAAGCCTCTTGTCATATCGCTGCTGGAGGCGCGCTACCAGCAGGCCGCTCCAGTGGGCGACCGCCTCGTCGGCAACAGCAAATGAATCCCCTAGCAGCCACACGGACAGAGGCGCGTTCGGGTTGTTGAGGCAGTAGCGGCGGAAGATTCTCAGGCTGGGGTAGGCGACGGTCATTTCCTGGCCCTTGAAGGCGCCCAGAGGGTCCGAGGGCTTTTCGGCGGCGCCCTGCGGCCGCCAGCCATAGACCTCGACCTCGCGCAAGAACATGCAGTTGTCGCCGCCCAAGCCCTGGCCCCAAGTGTCATACAGCGTCAGGCGCACGTAGCGGGCTTGCCGGGGCTTGAACTCGTGCGAAAGCGCCATCGCCTTGCGGTCGGGAAAGATGAAGCCCTGCCTGAGCTGCTGGTATTGCTCTGCATCGAGGGAACACTCCAAGGACACCTTCTTAGTATTGCCATTGGCCGAGCTATAAACCACCACGCGATTGATGTTACAGGCCGCTCCCAGGTCAATAGTTATGTATTTCGGGAACGTCTCCAGATTAGCGGTTGCGAAGCACTCCGGCGCGGTATCGGCCTCCCGATTACCGTCCACCAGTCCGGTCCAGCCCACCAGCAACGGCACCGAACACCGATACGGCCGATACAGGGCGATGTTCTCCGGGGGCCGCTGCGCCGCAGCGACGCCGCACCCAACCAAACTGCCAAGCAGCAGCGCCACGCTCGCCCCGCAGTTAGTCATGAGGACCGCACAGGACCTCAAAGCCATGGTAGCTTCACCTCCCGCAAAGAGCACCGCCAAACGGCCTGGTGCTGAGTTGCACAACTCCGCACAGTATCATTCGCTGTTCTTTGCAGTCAGCCCTCGCGTAGGTCAGGCCTTCCAGACTGACAATGCCTTTTACATATCCCGTAGGCCAGGCTTTCTAGCCTGGCGCAAGCTCAGCCGCAAAGCTGTCGGGCTAGAAAGCCCGACCTACGCGTTGATAGACAATGCGGATTAGATGGCGGTCACTTCCAGGCTTATGTCTATTATCGGCGCTGAATGGGTCAGCCCACCCACCGATATCAGATCAACACCGGTGGCGGCGATGGCGGCCACATTGTCGAGGTTGACACCCCCTGAGGCCTCCGTCAGCACCCGCCCATCGGCGACCTTTACCGCCTCGGCAAGCTGCTCCGGCGTCATATTGTCCAGCATGACAACATCGGCTCCCGCCGCGATCGCTTCGCGAAGCTGGTCAAGATCGGTGACCTCAACCTCGATCTTGAGAGTATGTGTCCGCCCGGCGCGGGCGGCGCTGATTGCAGCCTCGACTCCGCCGGCGATGGCGATGTGGTTATCCTTGATCAAGATACCGTCGTAGAGCGCGAAGCGGTGGTTGTGTCCGCCGCCGGCCCTCACCGCGCGCTTCTCCAGGGCCCGCAGGCACGGGGTGGTCTTGCGGGTATCAACGATGCGGGCGCTGGTGCCGGCCACGGCGTCAACGAATCTGCGCGTCACAGTAGCGATGCCACAGAGCCGCTGCAGGAAGTTCAGTGCGGTGCGTTCGGCACCCAGCACCGCCCGCGCCGGGCCGGTGACGATTGCAATATCGCTGCCGGCGCTGAAGCTATCACCCTCCTCCAGCAGCGCCTCGAAGGCAGATGCCGCATCGAGCTGGCGGAAGCACTCCTCACATACCTCCAGGCCGCACAGGACCCCGTTCTGCTTGGCGAAGAAGCGTCCTCGCGCCCGGGCCTCGGGTGGGATTGTCAGCGCGGAGGTCACATCGCCCGGGCCAATATCCTCAGCCAGCGCCTGCGCCACCAGAGCCTTCATCGAGTAATCGCTATCTGCCATGCCCTAGTCCCCCACGACGCGGTTGTGCTCATCAACATGCACGACGGCCGCCTGCAACTTCTCGGCCTCGGCGGCATCGCACAGACCATAGCCCAGCACGTGAATCATGTCACCGACGTAAGCCGTGCGCGCGGCCGGCCCGTTGAGGCAGACCTCCGTGCTGCCCGCCGCGCCCGCGATTACATAGGTTCGAATCCGCGCTCCATTACTGAGGTTGACTACCTCCACCTCTTCCCCGGCCAGCAGGTCGGCTGCCGCCATCAATTCGGGCGGAAGCGTAATGCTGCCTGCGTAGTGCAGCTCGGTCCGCGTCAGCGTAGCCCCATGAAGCTTGCTTTTCAACATGCTCCGCAGCATCTTCATTCCTCTACTAATAGATTGTCTATCAGGCGCGTATCTCCTGCAAACGAGGCTACTGCCAGCAGCATTGGTGGGCCGGCCCAGCCCGGTTCGACCAGGTTGCGCGGGTCCACTGCACGGGTGTATTGTATCTCCAGCAGTGGCTCATTCGCAATCCGTGCGGCAACGATTGCTTCGGCCTCTGGGGCACTGGCGCCGGCGCGGACTGCCTCAGCGCCCTGCTGCAGAGCCTGGTAGATAGCCGGCGCGGCGGAACGCTGCTGTGGTGTCAGGTACTGATTGCGCGAGGAAATCGCCAGACCGTCGGTCTCACGGATTGTCGGACAGCCAATTACCTCGATGGGCAGGTCCAGGTCCCTGGTCATACGCTCGATGACTAGCAACTGCTGGTAGTCCTTCTGCCCGAAGTACGCCCGATCAGGGCTGACGATATTGAACAGCTTGCTCACCACGGTCGTCACCCCGCGAAAGTGGCCGGGCCGGAAGGCCCCGCATAGCTCTGCGGTCAGCTTCTCCACCTCGACATAGGTGACGAAGTCCGGCGGATACATTGCCTCCGCCGTGGGCGCGAATATCAAGTCCACGCCAAGCTCCTCGGCAATCGCCGCATCTTGCTCCAGTTGGCGGGGGTATTTCTCGAAGTCATCCGAGGGCCCGAATTGGGTGGGGTTGACGAAGATGCTGAGAACCACGAAATCGTTATCGCGCCTGGCCCGGCTTATCAACGAGGCGTGACCCTCGTGCAGCGCTCCCATTGTGGGCACGAGACCGATGCTGTTACCATCGGCTCGCGCACTCCGAACTAGCGAACGGACCTCGTCTAGCTTACCACTGATACGCATGATTCATCATCTGCAGCTTTCTTGGCTATTCAGCTTGTGGCGCTTGCCCCACGCCGAAAGATCAGGTGAGCGGCTACTGCGATTCCAGCAGCGAGTTGAAGTAGCCGCCGTAGGCACTGGCGGCCATCAGTAGTACCACCACGCCCATTATCACCACAGCGATCGGCACGATCAGAATCGCCATGCGCTGGATCGAGGTTCTTGACTGCGCCTCGAAGTGCTCGGCCACCTTCTCCATCGTGGCGTCAATGTCGCCGGTTTTCTCACCGGTTTGCAGCATCCGCAGGGGCAGGTCGGGGATGTAGCCGCCCTTGGTCAGAGCCTCGGAGAGGGGAACGCCCCTTTGCACGTGCGGTATCGCCTTGGTCAGGGTCGCCTGCAGGGCGCGGTTGCCGCTGGCCGGCCCGGCCAACTCCAGCGCCTGGGCGGTGGTCAAGCCGGCCTTGTACAGGGCCCCGATCGCCCGGCAAATCTTGGCCCAGGCGAGCTGCGAAATCACAGCGCCGAGAACCGGCAGGCTGAGCTTGGCCCGATCAATATTCTGCGCCCCCTGATCCGTTTCCCGGTACTTGCGGTAGGCGAACCACAGCGCCGCAATCACCAGGAAGAAAACCAGATAGCCGGCCAGCGCCTTGAGCCCCACCACTATCGCCGCTCCGACCCCGATCATCACACCCGCGATTACCATCTGGGCAATCAGCGGGATGAAGATCGCCGCACCGACGAGGATCTTCGGATAAAAGGTCTCGCGCGACAGCATCCGCCGCAGCTCTTGCTCTTTCTCCAGGTAATCGGCGACCTCGTTGAGCATCGCATCGAGACGCCCGCCCCGCTCCCCGGCAGCGATCATCGCCAGGTTCAGAGCGCTGAACACCTTCGGATGCTTTGCCATCACCTCGGAGAAGCGCTCGCCGTGAGACACCCGCTTAGCCGCATCGTTGATTGCGGCTCTCAACTCCGGGCTGCCCGGTCGCGTCTGCAGAATGCTCAGGGCCTCACCGATGCTGACGCCGGAGTTGACCAGAGTCGCCAGCTCGCGGAAGAATGTGACCCGCTGATCAACGCCCAGGATATTACCCAGCATCTGCACACACCTCAGGGGCGAATCTGGCCGCCCGCACCAACTCCGCCAGACGGCCCAGCCTCCGCACCTGCCGGCCCTCATCTGCGACCAGATCGGCTATCAGGCAACCGTCGGGCAGAATTAGATGGGGCGCTATCTCGCTCAGTGGTATCAGCACGAACTGGCGTTCTTTGATACGCGGGTGCGGGACGGTAAGCTCGGGCTGCTCGCAGGTGAGCTGGCCACAGACCAGGATATCAATATCAATGGGGCGCGGGCCGTCTTTGATAGTGCTTTTGCGGCCCAGCTCGCGCTCGATGTCGGCGGCGATGCTCAGCAGCTCAGCCGGGCTCAGGCTGGTTTTCACGCTAATAGCCATATTCAGGAAGCGGGGCTGGTGGGTGAAGCCTACCGGTGCTGTTTCATAGACCGATGAGACGCGCCGCAGCGAGATTTCGGGTGACGCAGCCAGCGACGAAATCGCCGCCGCCAACTGGTATGCTGGGTATCCGATATTAGCACCGAGACCGAGATGACATATCATGCAAGCACCCAACGACCTCAGCCCGCAGCCGTTTGCCTTTGCTCATCAAATCGCGTCTCTACGTGCCACCACTGAGGTAGTCGCAGCAGGCAGTTGGGCACCCGCTGCCGCGCAATCGGGCACCCACTGCACCGCAGTGGGTGAGACTCTCAAGCCTGACAACACCTCTTGCCTCTGCGGTGCGTCGGGTTTGCAGCTACAGCCCGACGCGATTCCGTCCTCACGGCGTCTGCGCCTCGGGCAGTCCCGGCGGTATTGCCTCAGGTGCGGCCTGGTCCGCCGGCTCCTCGGTTGTGGCGGCGGTCGCAGTCGGCTGCTCCTGCACTGGTTCCTCATCTTTCGCCGGCAACTGCCCGGTCTCGATGATGGCCTCAACCTCTTCCCGGTTCAGCGTCTCCTTCTCGAGCAGCACTTCGACCAGCTTATCGAGGGTGTCGCGCCTCTCTGAGATCATCTGCTTGGCGCGGCTGTAGCACTGCTCAACAATAGCCCGCACCTCGGTGTCAATCCGTTTGGCGATGTCCTCGGAGTAGTTGCGTTCCTCGCTGAGGTCTCGGGCCAGGAAGACCGGGCCGTGTTTCTTGCCGTAGGTCAACGGGCCTAGGTCCTCGCTCATCCCGTACTCTGTCACCATCGCGCGGGCAATCTCAGACACCTTCTCCAGGTCATTGGCGGCGCCGGTGGTGACATCCCCGATGACCAGCTCCTCCGCTGCGCGACCGCCGAGAGCTTGGGTCATGTGATTGAGCATCTCGGTGCGGCTCATCAGGTAGCGGTCGTCCTCCGGCAGGCTGATGGTGTAGCCGAGACTCTGACCTCTAGGTAGGATCGTCACCTTGTAGGTGGTGTCGAAGTCAGGCAGCAGGCTGCCGACCAGCCCGTGGCCCGCCTCGTGGTAGGCCAGCACCTTGCGCTCCTCTTCTTTGATGACACGGCTCTTGCGCTCCGGGCCGGCGATGACCCGCTCGATGGCCTCATCGAGTTCCAGCATCCCGATGGCCTGCTGATCGCGCCGCGCGGCCAGCAGGGCTGCCTCGTTGACCAGGTTCTCGATGTCGGCGCCGGAGAAGCCCGGCGTCCGCCGCGCTAGCACGGCCAACTCCACATCCTCCGCAATCGGCTTATCCTGGGCGTAGATGCGCAGGATCGCCTCGCGTTCCACCACATTCGGGTTAGGAACCACGATATGGCGGTCGAAACGCCCGGGCCGCAGCAAGGCCGGGTCCAGCACGTCAGGGCGGTTGGTCGCCGACAGCAGGATGATGTCATCATTGGGGTCAAAGCCGTCCATTTCCACGAGTAGGGCGTTGAGTGTCTGTTCGCGCTCGTCGTGGCCGCCGCCCAGCCCTGCTCCTCGTAGTCTCCCCACCGCATCGAGTTCGTCAATAAAGACTATTGCCGGGCGGTTCTGCTTGGCTTGCTCGAACAGGTCGCGGACGCGTGAGGCCCCGACGCCGACGAACATCTCGACAAAATCGGAGCCCGACATATAGAAGAAATCCACGCCGGCTTCACCGGCCACGGCCCTAGCTAGCAGCGTCTTACCGCACCCGGGCGGGCCGACCAGCAGTACGCCGCGGGGGATCTTGGCCCCCAGGGACCGGAACTTCTCCGGCTCGCGCAGGAAGGCGACAACCTCCTGAAGCTCCTCCTTCACCTCCTCCATACCCGCCACATCGTTGAAGGTGACGCGGGGGAAGTTGTCGGCCAACATTCGCGCCTGGCTGCGCCCGAATGACAGCGCCTGGCCGCCATTGGCGCGCATCTGCCGCATCAAAAACAGGTAGAAGATGACGATAACCAGCAGGAAGGGAAACACGTTGAGGGCCGCCATCAGCATCTTCTCCGACCACCCACCGGTGGACAGATCAATATCAGTCCCCTCCGGCTTGACCTTCATAAGCTGCATGGTCAGGGCCGGATCATCGGGAATCCTGGTCTCGAAGGTCTTATATGGCTGCTTGGCGCCGACCCTGAAGGTGCCCTCGGCCCGTTCCTGGTTGATCAGCCTTACCTGTTCGATCTGCTTGTTCGTAAAGTCGTTGTAGAAGTCGGAATAGTGTTCATACGTATAGCGCGTCTGCGCCTTCTGCGAAAGCTGCGGGATCATGTAGAAGGCATAGGCCATCGCGATTATCACGATGATTATTACCATAGGATTCTGCTTCATCTGTGTCATCCTTCGCTAGCGCTGCGACTTGCAGCGTCACTGTCTAAGCTTGAGTCTTCATAGCTGAGCATTCTCGCAGACCAGCCGCTGGGCCTGGTTGATGCGGCCTCAACTCGGCACACCGTTTCCGCCCAGCACCTCCAGCCAGTAACATGCTCGCGTCGCGGGCGTGATTGCGGCCACTTGGCTGATCCGGTAGCCCACCAGCCACAGTATCCGGTCATTGTCGTCAACTACGGCCAGCACATTGGCACGCTGCTCCGCCGGCACCTTCTCATCAATGAGAAAGTCGCTGACCTTCTTGGTGCCGTTCATTCCCAGCGGCCTGAAGCGGTCGCCGGGCCGCACCGGCCGCACGTACAGTTCAGGCCCGGCCGCCTCGGCGTCAAGCACCGCTGCAGGCGCATCTGCGGCCGGCAATTCCGCCGGCGCGCCCGCTTTTCTACTTATACTAACAAAACGCCCGTCAGGAAGTTTCCTTTTCCCGGGTATTCTTAGCGCCAATTTGAACGGTTCCGGCGCTTCCGGAGCCGATTCACTCGCCTGTTCGATGGAGAAAAGCTCATATTCGCGCCGGGCGACCAGCCCCTGGGGCAGCGAGACCTCCCCACTGCCCGCCTCCCCGCATATAACCTTCGCCATCCCCTGCCAATGTTCCCACCCGAAGCTGCGGATATCTAGATTTGCCTCGCTACAGGCCCGCCGCAGGACCCGGTGCAGCAGGCCGGCGGGAAGTTGGGCAGCGGCGCTCACCAGCAGACTGACCGGCGCGTCGGCAGCGGCCTGACAGTCGGCCAGGGCTTGGTGCACCTTAGCCTCGGTCCAGTTCAGTTCGTCGCGCACGGCCAGAGCGGCCCGCAGCAGCGCCTGCTGCACGCCGGGGCCGTAGTCCCGTTCCAGGGCCGGCAGCAGGTGATGACGGATGTGGTTGCGGTGGAACTGCTCGGTATTCAGGTTACTGGCGTCGCGGCAGAAGGCCAACTCGCGCGCCTTGCAGTACCGGGCCGTCTGGTCCCGCGAAACATACACCAGTGGCCTGATCATATTCTCGCGGACCGGCGCGATCGAGGCCAGGCCCTCGATGCCGGCTCCGCGCAGCAGGTTCATCAGCAGCGTCTCGGCCACATCGCTAGCGGTGTGCCCTAGGGCGATCTTATTGCAGCCCGCGGCTTCGGCCTGCTCGCGGAGGAATCCGTAGCGCAGTTGCCGGGCCGCCGCCTCCAGGTTCAGGCCATGCTTTTCTGCATAGCCGGCGACATCGCCGCTGGCGGTGACCACGCGACAGCCCAAGCTTTCGCCGAAGACCGTTACGAACTGCTGCTCGGCGGCGGCTTCGGGGCGCAGGCCGTGATTGTAATGGCCCAGCACCAGCTCGATTTGATGGTCCGGCGGCAGCTCATTGAGTAAGGCCAGCAGCGCCACCGAATCCTGACCGCCGGAGACGGCTACCAGCACGCGGTCGCCCGCCGCCAGCATCGCGAAGTCCTTCAAGGCGCGGCGGAATAGCTCAGTTATCAGCGCGATTGCCTCAGCCATCTCGGCCCTCGCAGCGACGCCCTCTGCGCGATGGTTAGCATATAGGAACAGTTGGGTCACAGGCGGTTACGGAAGCTCCTGGCCGGTGATGCGGCGGTAGATGGTGCGGTAGGTCTGCCGCGTGTTGGCGACGATTGCGGGTGGCAGCAGCGGCCCCGGCGGCTCCTTGTTCCAGTCCAGCGTCTCCAGATAATCCCGCACCGGCTGCTTGTCCAGGGAGTCCTGCGGTCGGCCCGGCTCGTAGCTCTCCGCATCCCAGTAGCGCGAGGAATCCGGCGTCAGCGCCTCGTCAATCAGCGTCAGCTCGCCGTCAATCAGACCGAACTCGAACTTGGTATCACACAGGATCAGACCGCGCTGGGCCACGTACTCGGAGGCCTGCAGATACAGCGCCAGCGTAGTGTCTTGCAGCCGCTGCGCCAGCTCGTCGCCGACCATCTCGGCGCACCGCTCGGTCGTGATGTTCTCATCATGGCCCGATTCGGCCTTGGTAGCCGGCGTGAATAGCGGCTCCGGCAGCTTGTCCGACTCCACCAGACCCGCAGGGAGCTGATGGCCGCAGACCTCGCCGGACTGCTGGTACGACTTCCAGCCCGAGCCGCTCAGGTAGCCTCGGGCCACGCACTCGACCGGCAGCACCTCGGCCTTTTGCACCCACATGCTGCGGCCGGACAGCAGCTCCGCATAGTCAGCCACGACCGCGGGAAAGTCGGCCACCTCACCGCTGATAAGATGATTCGGAACCACCCCCGCGAGCTTATCAAACCAGAACAGCGAAAGCTGGGTGAGCACCTTGCCCTTTTCCGGGATGCCGTTGGGCATCACGACATCGAAGGCCGAGATACGGTCACTGGCGACGATCAGCAGGCCCTCATCGAATTCGTAGATATCACGCACCTTGCCCTGCCGTCGCGAGACAGCTCCAGGCAGATCGGTGGCGAGTATGGCTTGGTCCGGCCTGTCGGTCATTGCTTGCTCCTCCCCGGGCGGTTGCTAGAACGACAACGGCTGTCGGGTTAGAAAGCCCGACCCACGCGGCAATGATAATGAGAGAGCCGAAGCCACGCGGCGATAATGATGCAGAAGCCCCAGCCGCAGGATGATGCTTCTAGAGACCCAGCAGGTGCACCAGGGCCTCGGTCTGCGGCGGGATTCGCTCCGGCTCGTCGAACAGGTCAATCGCCGTGTCCGGGTCCTTCAGCCCGTGGCCGGTGAGCGTACAGACCACCCTCTGCGGCCCCTTGCCAAAGTACTTATTGGCCGCCAGCTTGAGAAGTCCTGCCACCGAAGCCGCCGAGGCCGGCTCGACGAAGATCCCTTCGTGAGCAGCCAGGAGCTGATACGCCGCCAGAATCTCGTCGTCGGTCACGGCATCCACCAGGCCGCCGCTGTCATTGATGGCGGCCATCGCATCATCCCAGCGCGCCGGGTCGCCGATGCGAATGGCGGTGGCGATGGTCTCGGGGTCCGCGATCGGCCGGCCGTGAACCAAGGGCGCGGCTCCGGCCGCCTGGAAGCCGACCATGCGCGGGAGCTGGGAGACCTTGCCGGCCTCCTGGTACTGCTGGTAGCCCCACCAGTAGGCGGTGATGTTGCCGGCATTGCCCACCGGCAGGATGTGAATATCAGGCGGGCCGCCCAGCCGGTCGCAGACCTCAAACGCAGCCGTCTTCTGGCCCTCCATGCGCATCGGGTTGAGGCTGTTGACCAGCTCAATCGGGTAGCGGTCGGTAATCTCGCGCACGATGCGCAGGCAGTCATCGAAGTTACCATCCACCTGCACCGTGCGAGCGCCGTGGATCAGCGCCTGCGAGAGCTTTCCGAAGGCGATCTTGCCGCGCGGTATCAGGACGATGCAGCTCATGCCCGCGCGCGCCGAATACGCCGCCGCCGAGGCCGAGGTATTGCCGGTGGAGGCGCACATGGTAATGTCCACGCCGCGCTCCTTAGCCTTCGATACCGCCATCGTCATGCCCCGGTCCTTGAAGGAGCCGGTCGGGTTGACGCCTTCGTACTTGAAATAGAGTTCGATATGCCCGGCCAGCGTGCGCCCGATATGGCGGCTGGCTAGCAGAGGCGTGTTACCCTCCAGCAGCGTAATGCGGGGGGTCTCGTCAGTCACGGGCAAGTAGTCGCGATAGGCCTCAATAACGCCCGGCCAGCATCCGCCCGGCTGTAGCTCTGAATTCGACAAGGTGACCACCTTCAGGACGGCTGGATAGTAGGTACTGGCTTCGGACAGGCTTCCCAGCCTGTCCATACCTTTCGACAGGCAGGGATGCCTGTCGTCCAGGAACAAGAGGTGCGATGACGAAAAATCCGACCTAGAGGCGCGGCCGAAAACCCCTAATATCGGGACGATGACGCGATACCCATTGCCGTGGCGGTGGCTGACACAGGCATAGGACCGGCGCCTTGCCAGGTGAAACACTTTTCGGCCAGGTTTCTGGCGTTCAGTCCTCCACCCGGATGCGGGCGGGTATTGACTCGACTATCGGCAGGCTTTGGATCGCTTGGAGGGCGCTGGTGAGTTGGTCGTCCTCGCACTCGTGCATGATCCAGACGATATCAGCGGTCTTGCCGTCGGTATCCTCCTGAATCACGGAGGCGATACTAACGGCCTGGGAGCCGAAGATGGTGGCGATCGCGCCGAGCACTCCGGGCTGGTCCTTGACCCGCATGCGGACATAGACCCGTGACCGGACCTGGCCCATCGGCACAATCTGAGCCTGGCCGATACAGGCACAGGGCACCCGACCGGCCGCGCCGTGGACTAGGTTGCGGGCACAATCAACCACATCGCCGGCCACCGCCGCACCGGTCGGCAGAGCGCCTGCGCCACGGCCATAGAGCATCACCTCATCGCAAGCCCGCCCGCGGATGAAGATAGCATTGAACGGGCCTACCACCGCCGCCAGCGGATGACTCGCTGCCAGCAGAGCCGGGTGGACGTGGACCTCGAAAGCGTCGTTGTCGTGGCGCCGGGCGATGGCCAGCAGCTTGACCACGTAGCCCATCCGCTCGGCATAGATTATGTCCTCGGGCAGAATCCGGGAGATGCCCTCCCGGTAGATCTCATCAACATCTAGACGCTGTCCGAAAGCGATCGCAGCGAGAATCGCCAGCTTATTAGCCGCGTCAGTGCCCTCGATGTCGTCGCTGGGCTCGGCTTCGGCGTAGCCAAGCCGCTGCGCCTCCTGGAGCGCCGTATCAAACTCGACGCGCTCCCGCGACATCTGGGTCAGCACATAGTTGGTGGTGCCATTGACGATCCCCATAATCTCGTCAATTTGGTCGGCGTCGAGGCTCTCCTTGAGAGTGCGGATGATGGGAATTACGCCGCCGACAGCACCCTCGAACTGCACGTCCACCGACTTAGCGGTGGCGGCGTCGAGGATGTCGTTGCCATGCTTGGCGATCATTTCCTTATTGGAGGTGACCACCGATTTGCCGGCCTCGATGGCCGCCATCACGAACTCAAGCGCGGGCTGCAAGCCACCGATAGTCTCCACGACAATGCTGATTGCGTCATCATTTATGACCTCATCGGCATCGCTGGTCCTCAGCTTCTCGGGGACCTCGATATCGCGGGGCCTGTCCCAGTCAATATCGGCGATCTTGCGGACCTTGACAGGGCGGCCGACGCGGTGAGCGATGCTCTCGGCATTATCAGTCAGGACCCGATACAGGCCGCTGCCGACCACTCCGAAGCCGAGTATGCCGACATGGATGGGCTGGTTAGACATGCTTTAGTCACCTCAGACCGTACTGGCAAGAAGTCACCGGGCACTGCTGCAGTAATCATGCCGCCCAGTCAGCGCCGTGCAGGACGCTCTTGACTTGGGCCCTTGGTGCACGTGGATCGGGGTTTCTGGCTGGAAGCCCGGTGCGTGGCACATCACATCATATCACAGCCCGACAGCCCTGCGCCAGAGAGCTTCAGTCCGAGTAGGCCGCAATCGGCTTGCGCAGCTCGGCCAGAACCTGCTTTTGGCTATGGCACTGGTCGCTGATGACGACCTCGTCTATGACGCTGTCGAGCGGATAGGCGCTGCGGCCACCGATTAGGAAGGTCTCGCCGGTCGGCCCGATGACCAGAGGCTCGGTGGCTTTTGCCTCGTCAACTAGCTGCCCGTTGATGTAGAGCCGCAGCACGCCAGCGAACACCGACCAGGCGGCGGCGATTTGCACCCATTTGCCGTCCTGGAAGACATTGGCGGGCCGCGTCATAGCCTGCAGGTAGGGGCCCTGGTCGGCACGCAGCAGGACGTTGACGGTGTTGTTGCCGTTCTGCACCAGGCCCAGGAAGTTTTGCTTGTTGGTCTTTTGCTGCCGCCAGTAGAGTATATCACGAACGTTATCGTCCGGGCCGCCGCGCCAGCCGACCGGCTTGACCCAGATGTAGTAGGTGCCCTGGTACAGGCTGATATTGCCTCGCGCCGCGTACTGCAGCGTCGTCTCACCGGTGACCATGAGGCCCTGAGTGCCGCACCGCCCCGGCACGAAGTTAATGCCCTCGGCGGTCGTCGGCGCTTGCCCCTCCGTGGTTGCCACGCTGCCGTTGAAGTGCGCCTGGAAGATAGTCAGACCCCAGCACTGCACCGGCACGATACTCAGGGCAATCACTGTGCCGGCCAGTAGTGCTCGGCTTGTCGTCAATCCCCTCATTGTCCCACCACCGTCTTCCGGCCATCAATTGTCAGTTCGTTATGGGGCGCAATCACCAGCACCTCGAAGTTACATTCGCGCAGGCCCCGGTGTCCGGCCCAGGACTTGGGCACCACCGCCTTGAGCCAGTCCTGCTCGCGCTCGGGCATCGCTGAGAAGTCCACCTCCTCAGGCAGGACCCAGTCAGTGGTGCCAATCACCGGGATCGTCAGGTCGAGGCCGGCCCTAAGCTGCTCGGCGGTCCAGGGCGTAATATTCCACATCCCGGTCGGCGCCAGCAGCTCCCGGGAGCGCCCATACAGCAGTACCCGGTAGCCGTCGGCGTTGAGCCCCAGGTTCTCGGGGTCCACACTGACCTTCACCGAGGCCGGACCCTCGCGCTCGTACAAAGTCACAGCTACCCAGTTGCCCTTCTGCAGGCTGGTCTTGATCTCGGCTCCGGCACCCAAAACTCTGATCTCCGGCTGACTGAACTCGCCAATCATATCGGCCAGGAGCCGTTCATGTTCCCAGCCCTCGGCGGCGACCTCAGACAAGACATCGCAGTGAATCCCGATGACCTTGCCTTTGCCGATAGTCTTCGCAGTAGCCGCAGGCTTGCCATCGCTGAAGGTGGCCAGGACCTCCGTACCTGCAGCGGGCACAAACGGGATTGGCTCCTGGGGCGCGATCTTGATCTCTTCGTCCTCACCGGCCCTGATGGTGTCCACCGGTCGCGGCTCGCCCTGGTACTCGCCCCCTACGAACCTGGCGGTAAGGTCTTGTTGCCGCGTAAAGTCGCGCAGCGACTGAAGCCACTTTCCGCCCAGCGAGATGACCGTGCCGCCGTTGGAGACGAAGCGCTCGATCGCCGCGAAGACCTCCGGGCCGTGTCCCTGCAGGCTCAGAGGCGGCGCGATCAGCACCCGATAGTTCTCATAGTAGCGCGTGTCCTCGGCCTCCAGGCGGTCAACATCCTGGTAGCGTCCCAGCCGATACAGCAGGTTGAGCTCAAGCCTGTCAATCGGTCGCGGATCGGCATTTTGCAGCATGATGCCGTACTGGTAGGTCAGCAGCGCGGCTCGCGTCAGGGACTTGGCCCCGTCCCATTCGCGGCAGTCGCGCAGCATCTCGCGCAGCGACTCGGGGGCCTCCGGGCAGCCGAAGGTCCCGGGCAATTCGCTGACATAGTACGAGAAATTGAAAGTCGGCTTGCCGCGCAGGCAGTAGGTATTGTAGAAGCCGAACGGGCCTCCATAGTGCTGGCCGGTACCGGCGTTGGGATACACCATTGCCGCCTCACAGCCGGCTGCCGCGTAGTACCAATCGCAGCCGGCCCTAACTATCGCCGGATTGTCCATCCCGAACATCCAGCCGTTGGCATAGCGGGCGCAAGGCCGGAGTTCGCCAATAGCTTGCATACCCAGTTGGTGCGCGGTGTCGGCCAAAAACTTGAAGAACTCGGCATTATTCTTGGCCTTGTAGAGGACCAGCCGCCGCCACCAAACATCCTCCGGGTCCGTCCAGCGGCTGCCGGCTTCGAGATGGTCAAGCAGCGATCTATCCGGCTTCTCGCCAAACTCCTTTTGACACCATTGTGAGAAGTCGTCGAAATCATCGCCGCACATGTCAACATAGTTGAAAAACAGTTCGTCATAGTAAAAGCCGGCCAGGTCGTACTTCTGTTTGACTTCGGTCAGTACTTTGGTGAGGAACTCGCGCAGTTTGGGGCTGCGGACATCATCAATGGGGTGACTGCCGTACATATATGGCTGGCCCTTGTGGTCAACGCAGACCATCCCCTCGCCGTAGTCGCCGCTGTGCATGCCCAGCCACACGCGCATCCCCTCTGCTTTAGCCGCTTGGCAGACCAGTTCTAGCGGGTCACGGCCTTTGTAGCGTCCCATCCACCACCGCCGTTTGGCCTCGGGGATATCGCTGAGATAGGCCAGATCGGTGCCGCCCTGGCCGAGGTAGATGATATCGGTGACGCCGGTACGTTTCATGTTCTGGACGTGGCGCTGCACCATCTGGTCGGTGTAGCCGGCCCGGAAGTCCCACCATTGCCAGGCTCGGCCTCCCAGCTCCAAAAGTGGCTGCTTCTGATAGCCCATCTCCTGCACCATGGTGCGGGTGTACCAGTCCGTGTAGGGGGGAGGCTCGGGCGCTCGGGCGGCCAACTCCGCCTCCAAAGCCGCCGTCATCCGCGCAATCACTTCTCCCGGCTCCAGGGCCGACAACTGCGCCTCGCCGGCCCATCTGACGGCATTCAGCAGCAGCTTCAACTGATTGCCGGTGGGCGCCATCTGCTTGGCTGCGCCGGCTTCATCAACCCCGTAGCCGCTGATCATCCCATTGCCCACTACCCGCCCTTGGCCGTAAGCGGCGACTACCACGGTTGCAACGCCGTCGGCATCGGTCACGATGGTCTCGCCCTGGGGCCCGACTTGCATCATGATGTGGTCATTGTAGGCGTGCTCAAACTCCGCCGGCAGCCCGGCCGTTACCGGATGCTGGGCGGCCACTTCCACCGTCCTCGTCTGGGAGCGGTCAATGCCCAGGGCGATGACCTCAGGAAATAGCCGCGTCGCATCATCCCAGCCCCGGAAGCCCACCGAGTCGTGCTCCAGCACCACTCCGCCGCCGCCGGCGGCATAGGCGCGGATAGCCTCCCGCCACTTCTCATTCCCACCGCCTAGGCCTTTCATGCTCTCAAGCACTAGCACATCGCACGCCACCAGCGCAGGCAGCTCCAGACTTTCCAGCTTCACGACACTGATGCCGTCCTGCTGTTCGAGCGCCTCGATGACACCTCCGGCGCCTATCGAGCCGGTATAGACTCCTACCTGCAGCGCCGATACGCAGCTTTGCGCCACAACTAACGCCAAGAGCACAACTAGCATCCCAAGCTTTTTCATCTTCACGAGTTCCTCCTGGATTACGCGGCCTGCGCATCCCGGATGCGCGCGCGAGCGCCTGTCGCCACTACCAACCATTTCGCCACGGGCAGGCGGTTTCCCCTCCTGTAAACGGGTATTTGGCACCAAATCAGACCGTCCAAAGGGAAACACGAGATGGGGGAGGCCCTACAATCCGCACGAGCGCAGGAACTCGGCATCACCCAGAAGCTCAGCCGTCGGGCCTGTCTTCACGACCTTTCCGGCCCTGAGCACCACCGCCTCGGGGCACAACTGGCGCACCAGGTCCAGGTCGTGGGTGGCGATGATCAGGGTCGAGTCGAGGCTAGCGAGCAGGGCGATCAGGTCACGGCGACCGGCGGGGTCGAGGCCTGCCGACGGCTCGTCCAGCACCAGTATGCGGTTATCTGTCACCAGCACTGAGGCGATGCAGACGCGCTTTCTCTGACCGAGGCTGAGGTTGGTCGGGTGCTTGATCTCATACCCGCTCATACCGACGGTAGCCAGCGCCGCCGCCACTCTTCGCTGCACCTCTTCTGTATCATATCGGGCATTGACTGCGGCAAACGCCACCTCATCGAACACAGTCGGCATGAACAACTGATCGTCGGGGTTCTGGAAGACGAGGCCGACCTGACGGCGCAGGTCGCTGAGGTTGCTCTCTGCCAGTTCCTGACCCAGTACCTTGATACTGCCCTGACCGCGCAGCAGGCCGTTGAGATGCAACATCAGGGTGGATTTCCCGGCACCGTTAGGGCCGATCAGTGCCATCCGGCCGCCCTGGGGCACCCGCAGGCCGACCTCCTCCAGGGCCACGGTGCCATCCGGGTACCGGAAGCTGAGGTCCTCAACCTCGATGTCTAGACCAGTATCAGCCATGCTAGTACCACCAGGCAGACGCCAAGTGCTGCGACTTCCGGCGCCGATATGTAGCGCCAGTGACAGATGGCCAGGCGCCCGGCGTAGCCCCGGGCACAGAGGGCGAAGGCCTGGGTCTCGGCGCGGCGGCCCAGACGGATCATCAGCATCTGGGCCATCGCAGCAGCGACTTTCACCGCTCTAAAGCCGCGCGGGCGTCCCCGGGCATTGCGCGCCCGGACCAGACGCCTGATCTCTTCGGCCAGAGAGTGCACCCCTCTGACAATCAGGTAGCAGAGACTGACCAGCTTCGGCGGCAAGCCCAGCCCGGTCAGCCCGGCCAATAGGTCCCGCTGGCTCAGCCGCTCGGCAAACGCAGTCGTCAGCAGCACGATCAGCGTTGATTTGACCACCAGCGCCGCCAGGAACCAACTCCCCTGCAGGGGGAGGCGTTTGCCCCAGTACGGCAACTGCACCGTCTCCATATCGGGATCAATCGGGACAATCAGCAGCAGCAGGAAGCAGAAGATGCTGAAGGAAAACAGCGGGAGCAGACGCGCAAGCCGCTGCAGGGGCGTTCGCGTGAGGATCAGAGCGATTATTGTGATGCCGCTGAGGATGCCGACCGCCCGGCCCTGCCCGACATTCACCACCGAACACGCCGCTATCAGCACAGCGAGAAGCCCAAGCCAGAAGCTTGGGCTGATCGAGTTCTGTCGCTGGGTCGGCTGCGCAGCAGTAGTGCCGCTCACTCCGCCGGTATCTCCTCCAGTAGCTCCTCGTCACTCAGGGCCTCAATCAGGGCGGCTCCTGCCTCGTCGTTTTTCGCGTTCATTTCGGCGATAGCGCGTTGCATCGCCTGGTCCCGCAGCCGCAGAGCTACGACCTCGCCGGTCTCCCGATTCTTGAACTGGGCCCGCACCTCTTCAGAGACGTGGTGGCGGATATTCTGCTTTCCCAGGGTGCAGCCGGTTGAGTATTGGATGCCATCAAGCATGCAGGAGACGGGTGTGGCCCCGGGGCACCATGCCTCCGCCTCGATGCCAAAATGGGGATTGGCCTTGAGCTTCTTTAGCGCGTAGCGGCCCATGCGCATACCGGCAAAGGCCCAGGGGCCGAGGTGGCCGTGGAAAGTTCTAAGCATCTGGATATCGTCAGCAATAACGTGCGTTTCGACTTTCATTTAGAGCGGTCCGCCTTCTTACGCTGATTTCGTATGCCGCGGCCCGATCATGCTAGTTCTCTCGATAGCATACACGGTGGCGGGCACCACAGTCAACAGGATGACCTCGCCCGGCAACGAGGCGACGAATCCGGCCGCGGCATATTCATAAACGCCACGGTGAATGCCAATCATGGGCAGGATGGTCAGTATCGCCGCGATGCCGATAATCCGCGCCGCTACCAGCGCCGCAATCGCCGCCGGCCAGATGCCACCAGCCCAGGAGCGCACCAGACTCGCCACCGCGCCGATTGCGCCGAGTTCGAGCACCATCATCACCGCGGTCGGTGGCGGCGGCATGCCGGTGAGGATCGAGGACAGAATCGGGATCAGCATCCCGACCAGCAGCGCCACTTCCCACGAGGCCAGCAGGCCCAGCGCCAAGATTGGGTAATACATCGGCAGAAACAGCGTCCCCGCGCCCGGCCCCAGCGCATGAAAGGCGATCGGCAGCACCAGCGCCAGCGCCCCGAACAGCCCGCCCAGCGCCAAATCCCGGGCCTCAAAGAGACGGCGCCGACTTTCCGTCAGCGCCGTTTCGGCCTGAGCCTGGCTGCTCTCAGTTGACTTCATACGAGGTATCCCAGTATTTCCGCCAGATGCTCTCGGCTACCGCTACGTCAGCCGGGTCAAGTACATTGCCGTTCTTATCAACCGGATTGCCGTCAGCGTCAACATGGTCGGTGGTGCTGTGGAACACATTGGGGTCGAGCCACTTGGCATGGCCGTCACAGAACAGAACGTTAGAACCATTGTTGTGGATGCGACATACCGCCCAGAAGCAGAGCGCATCGCCGCGATACAATCCGGGCGGCCCACTGGGGGGCCCAGCTATGCAGTGGTCCCACTCCACCGAGAAGATCTTATAGCTGGGAGATTCTATCTCGGCCAGCGCTTTGCCGTCAACACCTGGTACTACCGGGTCGCACGTAGGGGTGAAGGCCGTAGCTCCCACGTTGAAGCCATGTCCGTAGTACCAGGGCAAGTTCGGACGGCTCGGGCACTTCCACAGCTCCCGGTTCTTCATGTACGGGTCCAGCTTCGTCTTCCACTCCTGTGCCGGCACCATCATCTCGTCATAGTCATCGGCATACATCAAAGCCGCCAGGCCCTGCTGCTTCATATTGCTAAGGCATGTAGTCTGGCGCGCCTTCTCGCGGGCCCGGGCGAATACCGGGAAGAGAATCGCGGCCAGAATTGCGATGATGGCGATGACCACCAGCAATTCAATCAAGGTGAAGCCGCTTCTGTGCGACAGTCTCATTCTGACTTGCCCCTTCCTAGTGCGTAGCACGATTTGCATTATCGTAACACCTCCATCATAGCACCATGCCCCGGCCTTGTCAATAGCGTTCTTGCATCTTCGCCTGTCGCGCCTTGGACAGCCAGGGGCACCCGTGCGCAGCATGGGTCATCTGTCCTCCAGGTTCGCCAGCAGGCTTGTGGGCCTGCTGACAATCGAAAGTCTGACCCCAAATGGGCCTCTTGCTTGACGCCATCACTGCGTGGTGCTAAGGTGGAGTTCCAGCGCCTCTTCCCACCCAGGCTAGGGTCCCACGGATTCTCATGCACGAGTATTCAGTCGCTCAACACATCGCGACCATACTCTCGGAGGTCGCCGAGGAGCATGGCCGGAGCGTCCAAGCCGCCACGGTTGCCGTCGGGCCGCTGAGCATGATCGTGCCCGAGCTGCTTCAAGAGGCTTGGGCGGCGATCACGGACGGCTCGCCGCTGCAAGGCTCGGAGCTGCGCATCGAGCATGTGGCGATACGCGCCACCTGTCAGGACTGCGGACATGACACCGAATCGTTTACACCATTCATCAAGTGCGAGGCTTGTGGAAGTTTGCGCCTGAAGCTGGCCTCAGGCCACGAGCTCCAGGTGCTGGAAGCGGAGTTAGCAGACAGCGAGGCTGTATCTGATGAGAGTTGAAGTGATGAAGCGCGTTCTGGGCAGCAACGAGGCCGCGGCCCAGGCCAACCGCAAGTTCTGGGACGATAACGGGATTCTCGTTCTCGACTTCATGGGCAGCCCGGGTAGCGGCAAGACCAGCGTGTTCGAGCGGATGATTCGCGAGCTGACCCAGCGCGGCCGGTCCCTGAAGGTCATCGAGGGCGATGTCGCCTCGACCAATGACGCCCGTCGCATCGAGCAGGCCGGTGCCGAGGCCTTCCAGATCAACACCGGCGGGGCCTGCCACTTGCACGCCGCCATGGTATCCCGCGCCATGCAGCAGCTTGATCTTGACGGGGTACAGATCATGCTGATCGAGAACGTCGGCAACCTGGTGTGCCCGACTGCCTTCCTGCTCGGCGCCCATTTCCGCTTCGTGGTCGCCAGCGTCCCGGAAGGCGACGATAAGCCGGAGAAGTACCCGGTGGCCTTCCGCGAGGCCGATGGCATTATTCTCAACAAGATTGACCTGCTGCCGCATCTGCCATTTGACGCGGACAAGTTCTGGGAGCTCTGCGACCAGCTCAACTCCGAGGCGCCGAAGTTCGCGGTCTCCTGCACGACCGGCGAGGGCCTGGACACTCTCTGCGACTTCATCGAGGAGCAACTGGCGCAGCTAGGCGGCTAGTCGGAACAATCTGCAAAACGTCTAGCGCGGCCTGCCCTGAGCTTGTCGAGGGCCAGGCGGTGTGCCGTCGCCTTGCGGAGGGGCCGCATGCGAAGGGTGTCGTTTGCACTGAGCATCCGGCCCAGCCGTTGCTGTTTGCCTTCCGTCTTATCCGCCGTGGCCTTGCGGAGGGGCCTGCCGAAGATAGTTCTATTCTATGCGAGCCCGCTGGCCTGTCTTCCGCACAGAGAGGGGACAGCGGCAACCGAGGCTCTCATATTAGCGCGTGGCACAGGCTTTCCAGGCTGTGTGCCGTTGCCGTGGTAGCGCGCATGGCATGCGCCCGGTTTCCGCAGCTTGCTTGACGACTTGCGGGCGCACGCCGTGAGCCCCTACATTACCCGGATTCTGTGAAGTATCAAGATCCCATCTGTGGCAAGAGAAAGCGCCGGCCTGGGGAGGCCGGCGCTTTGCTTGGAGGGCGGCGGGGGGCAGCAGGCTAGCTACTGCTCGTTACTACTATCTGACTCCTCAGCAGCTTCGGTTGATTCGGCCTGTGCTTCGGTGCCGGGCTGTGCAGCGGCTGGCGCTTCGGTCTCCGGCCGCGATTCGGCTTCGGTTGCCGGCTCCGGTTGCGGCTCGGTGTGCTCGATGTACATTTTCAACTCGCTCTTATCGCTCTGGGCCAGCTCATAGACGCGCTCGAAGCGAATTGCGTCCTTGGGGCAGACCCAGGCGCACTGGCCGCAGAAAATGCACTGGCTCATGGTCGCGACCAGGTCCTTAATCGGCTTGCCCTTATCGTCCACCGAGCCGTCGGCGCGCTCGACCAGTTCCAGCACATCGCACGGGCAGTCGCGCACGCACATGCTGCAGCGGATGCACAAATCAGCATTCCAGATCAGCCGCCCGCGGAAGCGCTCCGGCGGCGCCAGGCGCTGCAGCGGATACAGGACCGTAGCCGGCTTGGCGAACAGATGCGAGATCAGTTCCTTAAACATTGCGCCGACGGTCTTGGGCATCTTGCGTCTCCCTACACAGCACCTAGGACCAGGATGATGAGTATCTGAAGCAGGATTGGGATTGTCAGCCACACCAGGCACCAGTTGACCATCTGCTCGATCCGCAGCCTGGCGAACAGCGCCTTAATCAGCGACAACAGGAAGATCATCAGCAGCGTCTTGACCAGCACGACGACGAAGCCGACCACCGGGCCGGCGAGTGTGCCGGCCAGGGCGGTGGTGAGGCCGGGGAAGTACGGCCCGCCCAGAAAGATCACCGCGATCAGAGCCGAGCCGACCACCATCTCGGTCTGGAACATCATCTTCAGCAGCGCCAGCTTGCGGCCCGTGTATTCGGTCATCGGCCCTTCGACGATCTCGGTCTCGGCGTGCGGGGTGTCAAACGGAATCCGCTCCAGCTTACCCACCAGCGCAGCCACCGCGACGAAGAAGGCGACCGGGACCACGGCTATAAACCAGGTATCCATCAACTGGAAGCGGAGCAGATCGGTGACTTGCCAGCTCTGCGCGACGATGGCGGGGGTCAGCAGGGCCAGGGCGAAGGGCACCTCATAGCCGAAAAGCTGAGTGATGACGCGGCCGGTGCCCAGCGAGCCGAAGGGGTTCGGCGAATACCAGCCCAGCAGCACCAGCACGAAGGCCGGGATAGTCAGCAGATACAGGATCACAATCAGATCGCCGGTGAAGGCGAAGGGCCATTCCGCGCTCCACAGCGGCACATACAGAAAGGCCGCCGCCACCGAGGCCAGCCCGAACAGCGGCACCAGATTGACGATCCCGCGGTCGGCGTGGTCGGTGATGATATCTTCCTTACCCAGCAGCTTGATCATATCGGCCAGCGGCTGGTACCACGGCGGGCCCTGGCGGTTCTGCAGCCGGGCGACCAGCTTGCGGTCGAAGAAGTCCGCAAACAGCCCGAAAGCTACCAGAAAGGCAAAGCCGGGGAAGATCAGGATGTAGAATAGTGACATTAGTTCTCCGCCAGGTTCCATAAGGCCCTCACTGTCTCTTTTTGTTCGCCGCTTTGACCAAGTGGCTTGCTCTAGCGGTCGGTGCAGGCCATGCACGGGTCAATCGAGGCGATGGTAATCGGCACGTCGGCCACATAAGCCCCGTCCAGCATCGCCAGAGCTGCCGGCCAGTTAGCCAGACTCGGCGTCCGGACCTTGACGCGTGCCGGCTTATCGGTGCCGTTGCTGCGCATATAGTAGATTAGCTCACCGCGCGGGGCCTCACAACGTACCAGCGTCTCGCCCTCGGGAACTCGCGGTCTGGCTCGCACTTGGATGTCGCCTTCCGGCAGCCGGGGCAGCAGGTCCAGACAGATTCGGCAAGCCTGCTCGGTTTCCAGAACCCGGACGATGGTGCGTCCCAGCACATCGCACAAGTCCGAGGTTATCGGCTCAAACTCCATCTGGATCTGATCGTAAGCATCATAGGGAAAATCGTGGCGTATGTCATTGGGGACGTTGGAGGCGCGGGAGGTCGGCCCGACTGCTCCCAGCTCCCTGGCCTGCTGCTGGCTGAGCATCCCAACGCCCTCGACCCGTTTGAGGAAGGTGCCCTCGGTGGTCGCCACGCCTTTATAGTACTCGGTGCGCTCCAGCAGCAGCTTGCAGCCTTCCATGCACTTGCTGACAATCTCCGGCGTCAGGTCCATCTTGGCGCCGCCGATGGTAGCCATGCCATAGTTGACGCGGTTGCCGGAGATCAGTTCGAGCAGGTCCTGGACGATCTCGCGGTCGCGCCACACGTACATAAACAAGGTATCAAAGCCGACCTCGTGACCGGCAACACCCAGCCACAGCAAGTGGCTGTGAATGCGCTCGAGCTCGGCGACGATGGTGCGGATGTACTTGGCGCGCATCGGCACTTCCAGGTCCAGCAGCTCCTCCACCGCGCGGGCGAAGGTGTTGCAGTGGATATGGGAGCAGATGCCGCAGATACGCTCGCAGAGGTACTGCCCCCGCACGTAATTGCGGTGCTGGCAGGCGGCCTCAATGCTCCGGTGATTGTACCCGAGCCGCACGTCCGCATCCACCACCCGCTCGCCTTCGGCGGTTATCTTGAAGCTTTCCGGCTCCTTCAGCGCCGGGTGCTGAGGGCCGATAGGAAACGTGATCCTACCCATTTTCTTCCTTTTCTTCCTTATCTTTCGCGGCCCGCTTCTCTATCTCTTCAATCCGCAGCGGATACACGCCCTCGGGCCAATCATCGGGAAGCACCAGGCGGTCGAGACGCGGATGCCCCTCGAACTGCACGCCGAAAAGATCGTGCACCTCCCGCTCGTACATGGTGGCCCCGGGAATCACCGAGGTGATTGACTGAAGCCTGGCGGCGGCTTTCGGCACCGCCGTTCTGATGGTCGCCGCCGGAGGCTCCTCACCGCAAAGATGATACAAAATGGCGATCTCCTCGCCCTCGTCCACGCCGGTGATGGTTGACAGATGCCACCAGCCGTATTGCACAACAAACTCGGTGAACTCGACGATTTGGTCGGGCGCAACCGTGAACACCAGTTCGTGGCGGCGCATGGTTGTGGCGTCGAGGATCTCGCCCGCGTAGTCCTCGCGGACTTGGGCCATGATTTTCTCAGCTACCTCGGACATAAGGCCTAACTCCTGATCTGCTTTCCCGGCTGTCGGGGCGCCGCTTTGTTGTTTACAGCCTTTAGGAAGCCTGCTCCACGCTATCGGCTAGTTGTACCGAGGCCTCGATACCGGGAATCGTCTGCTCGAACTCATGCAGAAGCTTTTCCAGCTTGGGGTCCACGCTGGCCAGCAGCTTGAGGACGCCGTAGGTGATTGCGTCGGGTCGCGGCGGGCAGCCCGGAATGTACATGTTAACGGGGATGACCTTATCAACGCCGCCGAGCACATTGTAGTTACCATCTCCGTAGAAGGGGCGGCCGGAGCTGGCGCAGGTGCCGACGGCAATCACGAACTTCGGCTCCGGGCACTGCTCGTAGATGCGGATGACCCGGTCCCGCATCTGGCGGGTAATCGGCCCGGTGCACAGCAGCACGTCGGCATGCCGCGGGCTGCCCTGCAGCAGGATCCCGAACCGCTCCAGATCAAAGCGCGGCATCAGCGCCGCCACAATCTCGATGTCGCAGCCATTACACGAGCCCCCGTTGAGGTGGCATACCCAGGGGGATTTGGTCAACGCCCAATGAGCCAGTCTCTCGACGTTCGTGTGGAGAACCTCCCGTCATATAAACAATCAGAGGTTGTTGGTTTGCCCGGCGGTGTTTGCCGAAGGGTACCTAACCAAGTTGTCAGGATCAAATACAGCTTCGGGGAGCTTTGTGGTCAATCGCAGCGCCGCAGTTGGGCATACGTCCTCACACAATGCGCAGAAGCAGCATTTACTCAGATCAATTTGAGGGCAGGATTTCTTGGTTCCGTCTGCTTGTTCGAGCTCAACCATCTCGATCGCCAGATTGGGACATATTTTGGCGCAAAGGCGGCAACTGATGCATTTATCTATGTCGTATTGGTGTTCGCCGCGGTAACGGTCAGATATAGGGATTCTTTCATGCGGGAATCTGACCGTCATTGGTTTCGTGACAAGATTTTTCAGCACTTCTGCCAGGATCCCGAAACCTCTCATATCGTCACCTATCCATGTCGGCCGGACAGGGGTTTAGGCTCCAGTAAATGGCCGGCACATCGGCAATCTGGCAATCCCGCAAGAGGTGCTCAAGCACGGTGACTGCATGCGGGAGCGATGGGCCCCTGATCTTGCACCTGTAAGGTTTAGAGGTCCCGTCACCAGCCATGTACATTGCTGCTTCGCCTCTGGCGACCTCATTTCGAACGTAAGTTTCACCTGCGGGAATCTTGTCAGCGCCTTTAGGGACTATCGGCTGCAATTCGGTGTCGGGGATCTTCTGAAGGACCTGTCGGATTATATTGGCCGATTGCTCAATTTCGCGCACGCCGATGCGGTATCGGGAATAGGCATCACCGGCTTGTTCGGTTGGTACAAGAAAGTCGAGCTGATCATAGGCCTCATAAGGGTCGTCTTTTCTGACGTCTGCGGCCAGCCCGCTTGCGCGGAGTACGGGTCCGGTTGCTCCCAGGGCGATGGCATCTTCCAACTTGAGCACACCCACACCACGCAGTCGCGCTTTCATAGTGGGGTTTTCAAGTTTGGGAATTAGATTCTCGACCTGCTGCAAAACCTCGGTGATTTTCTCTTTGAAGCCGGAGGGTAGGTCTTTTCTGACACCTCCAGGGCAGATATACCCAGCCGGATAGACTCTGCCGCCAGTTATCATCTCGAAGATGTCCAGAATATAGTCTCTGTAGCCGAACACGATGTGAAAGCCGGTGCCAAAGCCGAGGCCCATGGACAGCGCACCGTACCAGATCATATGCGACTGGATTCTGGACAACTCTGCCAGAAGTACGCGGATGTATTTGGCCTTTTCCGGAATTTCCACTTCTCGTAACTGCTCGACAGTTTCTGCATGGACCAGATTCCACGCCAGCGGCTCGAGCACGCAGAGCCGATCCGACAGCACGGCATTTTGCACCGGGGTTCTGTATTCCATCAGTTTTTCAAAACCCCTGTGTAGATAGCCGGGAATAGCCCTGGCGCCCACTACTCTTTCGCCCTCAACCCGCACTCTGACAGAGAAGTTAGCGGACCCCGGGTGGACTGCGCCAAAAGGGATTTCATATTCAGCCATCTTATTGTTCCAGGTAAATTTTCTCCCTATCGGTTTCCCGATAGCTGCCCTTCACGTACTCTCTCCAATTGAAGTCTTTTCTAAAAGGCGGTATCTCGTCGTAGTCTTCGAGGAAAAGCTCGGATAAGTCGGGGTTGCCTGCGAATTCGACGCCGAACAGCTCATGCTGCTCTCTTTCATGTATTTGGGCCGACGGCCAAACTGAAGCAACGGACCCGATGACAGCCCTATCTCTCTGGATACTTGTCTTCACAGTGAGTAACACTTTCTTGTCGTACGCCCAGAGATGATAGGTGAGCTGGTAGCTACCTTCCTCAATTAGGTCAACCACAGAGACTGCAGATAGGTGGTTGAACCCTATGCCCTTCAGATATTCACACAGGTTCACCAACTGTGCTTCGCCGACTTCCAGCCATATTCTTCTAGCTCTTGGCAAGCTGCATTCGACTGCGAAGTCTGATTTCAACGCAGCGGCGATTTGTTCTTCTACTGAGGCCCCACTCATAGCCCCTTCACCTTTTCCACCAGCGTATGGACGCCGTGAAAAACTGCCTCTGGCCGCGGCGGACACCCCGGGATATAGAGATCCACTGGTAAATAGTCGCTGAGGTTCTTAACGGTATTATATGAATCCCAATACATCCCACCACTCATCGTGCAGGAGCCGAGAGCTATAACGACCTTGGGATCAGGCATTTGCTCATATATCTTCTGAGCTCTCCTGATTGATTTCATCGTCTGATAGCCGGCGATGAACAGACAATCGGCGTGGCGGGCACTGGAAACAAGTATTATCCCGAACCTTTCCATGTCCCATCTGCTGGTGGCCACAGGAACTAACTCGGCGAACCCACAGGAATTGAACCAGTTCAAAACCCATATGGACTTTACCAGCCTTTTCATCCTGGTTGCATCGTCCATGTGATTTCCTCACAGTTTGGCACAACCGAAGTGGCGAGCTTTAGCGTGCAACAAGTCACGACTATTCTGCACAAGCGCTATGCTACTTGCTCCAAACCTTCCCACCGAAGCCATCAGCACACGTGAGGTACTGCAGAGGCATTACCGCATTCGTCGCAATAGCATCGCTATAGGTACGGGCTCTTTGGCCTATTTGTCCGTGAGCAGCGCTAGAATTGCAACCCCGGCGGCCACCAGCCAGGACACCCCCAGTGCCAGGTTCACCCCCGCCGGCATTGTCGCGATCATCAGAACGCCGATGTCCAGCAGAGTGAACACGAAGGCAATGTGGAACCAGTTATATGAGGGCTTGATGTCGGCGCTGATGTCCTCGCCGCAGGCATAGACCTCGGTCTTGCCTGCCGTTGGTTGGCCCGTCGGCGCCATGCTCCTGCCGATGGCGTAGATCAACCATGTGCAAATAAAGCAAAGCGCAAAAACGCTGGCCGGATGCTGTAGCAGATTTGTCATCGGTTCACCCTATCCCTACTCGCCTGGCGGAAGCTTCCCGGACACCGGTCGTAGCCGCCGCCTACCAAGCGATAGCGCCTGCCAGGAACTTCGCGGCCGGCTCTACGATATCCAGGCCAAGCTGCGGCTGCACACCTAACGCGATCGTCAACAGCGCCAGGATGAATATCGCCAGCACCATGCAAGGCGGCAGGCGGTCGGGCGCCTGCTTGACCTGGTCGGACATTTCGGGGGCCAAAGCGATCTTGTTGAGAGCCGGCAGATAGTAGAATAGCGACAGCAGGCTGTTGAAAATGACCATCACGACTAAGATGAATCCCCAGGGGTCCAACATGATGGCGGCCTTGCAGATGAGCAGCTTGCTGATGAAGCCATTCAGCGGTGGAGCGCCGGCCAGGGCCAGCACGAAGATGCCGAAACTGACGCCGATTATGGGTAGTTTCCGCCCGATGCCGGCCATCTCCTTGAGGTCGCGAGTGCCGACGAGAGCCAGGATAGCCCCGGCGCACAAAAAGGCGCCGCCCTTCATGATTGCGTGATTGAGAATATGGTACAGACCGCCGCGCATCCCCTCCAGAGCCGCCACGTCATACGCCGAAAAGGCCACCCCGACACCGGCCAGGATGTAGCCCATGTGGGCGATACTGGAGTAGGCCAGCATCCGCTTCAGGTCGGTCTGCACCCAGGCCATCAGGTTGCCGGTGAGCATGGTGATGATTGCCAGGGCCGGCAGCACCAGCCGCAGGTCCAGGCCGTGAAGCACGCTCAAGGCCTTGAGCATCGTGATCAGACCGGCGGAGATCACCATGCCCGAGAGCATCGCACTGATACCACTGGGCGCGGCGCTGTGAGCGTCCGGCAGCCACGTGTGCATCGGCACGATCGCCGCCTTCACGCCGAAGCCGGCGATGAACAGCGCGGCCACTCCCAGCATCAACTCCGGCTTCAGCGACAGCGCCGACGGCACCCCCTGCAGTTCGGCAAGACCTAGCTTGCCGCTGTAGGTAAAGACCAGGATGATGCCGAGTAAGGCGATCATCGAGCCCATCGCACTGAGCAGCAGATACTTGAGGCCGGCCTCGACCGGCTCCCAGTCGTCCTCGAAGGCGACCAGCGCAAACGAGGCCAGGCTCATCAACTCAAACATCACGAATAGGTTGAAAAGATCGGCGGCCAGGCCGATGCCGACCATCCCCGCCGTCATCATCAACAGCAGCGCGTAGTACTTGCCGATGTTCTTCTCGTGCATATAGCCGACCGAGAAGATCGCCACGAGGGTGGCCAGGCCGAGGCTGGCAACCGCCATGAAGACCGCCAAGCCGTTAAGCTCGAAGCTGGCGAAGAGCGCCGGGGACCCCGGCATCCCGCCAGTTTCCATACTCTCCCCGCCGGCCAGCAGATACATCACATAGCCCGACAGGATCAGAGCTAGCACCGCGACAGTGCCGGTGAGAGCTTTGGAGCGAGACAGGCGAGCGATTATATAGACCACCAGTGAGCCCGCCAGCAGTATGGCTATCGGAAGAACCAAATCTATCACGCGCTTGTCATCTCCGCTAGATCGGGGCTAACAGCAGCAGTAGGATCAGCAAACCGACGGCGGCGGCCGCGGCGTTGTAGTTGATATCCCCGGTCTGCCACTCCCGCAGGCCCTGGCAGAACTTGGTAATCATGCGGACGCCGGCCCCGTAGAAGGCATCAAAGCCGAACTTGGTCTCTGTCAGCGCATCGGCCCAGGCGCCCTCGGCTGAAAGCACCTTGCCCGACTTGCTCCACGAAACGGCCAGAACCACCCACAGCAGGACAATCACCCCACTGACGATCAGAAGCGGGCTGGTGACGGTCTCGTGCAGCAACTCCGGCAGCGTCAGGGCGGACAAGGGATGGAACACTACGCCGGCGGCCGCCTGCTCCGAGTAGAACCCGACCGCCAGCCACATCAGCATCGCTGCGAGCGCCAGGACTATCAGCGGCACGCTCATCTGCCACGGCCCGTCGTGGGCCTCCTGCTCATAGGGCCTGGGACCGGCAAAGGCCATCCAGTACATGCGCAGCGAATAGGCCGCAGTGAACACAGCGGCGATGATGAGAATAATCAACGGTATGGCCGCCAAATCGCCGGCCATTACCACGCTCTCCAGTATCAAGTCCTTGGACCAGAAGCCGTTAAGTACCGGAATACCGGCCAGCGCCAGCACGCCGACCGCGCAGCAGAACTGCGTCAACGGCATCTTCGCACCCAGGCCGCCCATCTGTCGCAAATCCCGCGTGCCGATGGCGTGGACTATCGCACCCGCGCAGAGAAACAGCAGCGCCTTGAACACGGCGTGGTTGAGCAGGTGGAACTGGCTGGCGAAGATGCCGCCGACCCCCACCGCTGCGACCATAAAGCCGAGCTGGCTGATGGTCGAATAGGCCAGCACGCGCTTGATGTCGTACTCGATCAGCGCCAGGATGCCGGCCAGCAGCGCTGTGATAGCCCCGATCCACAGCACCAGCGACCCCCACCACGTCAGCATCAAGAACATCGGGTAGGTGAGCGCCAGGAGATAGACGCCGGCATTGACCAGACAGGCGGCGTGGATCAGAGCGCTGATGGTCGTGGGCGCCTCCATGGCGTCGGGCAGCCACACATGCAGCGGGAATTGGGCCGACTTGCCGACCGCGCCTAGAATGAAGCCGCCCCCCGCCAACCCCAACAGGTATAGCGGGATGTCGCCGCGCTGCGCCAGGTCCAGAATCTCGAATATGTTGGTGGTACTGGTCGCCTGCCACAGCACGATAATGGCGGCCAACAGCCCGACGTCGCCCAGCCGCGTGACGATAAACGCCTTGGTTCCGGCCCGCACCGCCTTCGGGTCCTTATAGTAGTAGGCGATCAGGATGTATGAGCAGAATCCGATCATCTCCCAGAACAGATACAGCATCAGGAGGTTGTCGGTCAGCGCCAGCCCGATCATCGAGCCGATGAACAGCACGGTGAAGAAGTAGTAGCGGGTGGGGGGATAGTGCTCCTCTTCCGGCTCCATGTACTTGAGCGAGAAGATTACTGCCAGGGCGCCGACGCAGCCGGCTACCACCGCCACCCACACGCCCAGGCCGGTGAGGTTGAAGCCGATCTGTACCGCGATGCCGGGAATCCAGAAATAGCCCTCCGGGGGCTGTGCGGGTATCGAGAATAGCAGCTTGAGGGTAAAGGCGCCGGCGGCCAGCGAGACTAGCGCAGCCACCCATTTCATCAGCCGCTCGCTGGTCATCCCGACGACCAATACCACCAGTGCTCCGAGCAGGGGCGTGGCAATGGTCCAAAAGGCCAGGCTCTGGATATCCGTGGCTAGTTCATCCTTTCAGGCGGCGCAAGGCGGAGACATCTATGATGCCGGTGTGGCGATGGGCGGCAACGACCAGGGAAAGCGCGATTGCGGTGGTGGCGACCTCGATGAGGATGATGGTGATGACCATGGCCTGGCTGATGCTGAAGACGCCGCCGCCGTGATGCGCACCACCGACCAGTACTCCTAAGCACAGGCCCTTGGCCATTACCTCGAGGCCGAGGATGAGGTGAATCAGGTTATGGCGGAAGATCATGGTGTAGATGCCGAGGCTAAAGAGGAAGACAACCGCGATCCAATATGCACTCCACATGTCTTACTGCCTTTCCTTGATCAATACCAAGACCCCGTAAGTGCCGGTCAGCAGCAAGGCCAACTGCCCCATCACATCGAGGCAGCGGTAATCCCACAGAGCATGACGGAAGGGGATCTCAGTCAGGTCCGGTGCTGAAGGCACTAGGCCGCCGAGCAGAAGTATGTAGGCCAGGGCCAAGAATATCCCTGCGCCGAACACGATGGCGAGTAGCAGTTTGCCGCTCATGATCGCCTATTCCCGCCTTGTTTCCACCGATGAGATTGCAGCAATAAACAGCACCGTAATCAGACCGGCGCATACAGAAAGTTCGAAAGCCCCTGCATAAGGGGCTCCCAGTCTGAAGAATATCGCGGCCAGTACCACGCTGAGTACCGCCAGGGCGATCGCTGCGCGAAGAATGTCGCGCAGATGCACAGCCAGTACCGCGCAGATCGCTATCACAATCAAACCGGCTATCACGAATCCATCCATAAAAAAACACCCGCTTGGGGCGGTGTGGCTAGTGATAGGTGCAGTTTTGCGGAGTCATGATCTACCCAGCACCAAAAAGTTGCCCAGAATCCCGCGCAACGGTCTGAGTCTTCAATCGCAGAGTATATTGTAAAGGCAATCGCCTGTCAAGCGCGCTGGGGTGAGTATTAGGAATCTTGGGAGGCCACCGCCGGCCAGTGGTAGAACTGTACATTTGCAGCAGCCGCAATCTGATGCAAACCGACGGAGGCCGCCTCATGAATATCAACTGGTCCGCCCGCAAAGTTTTGGTCATCGAGAGCGACGACTGGGGCATCTGCTCGTGGGCGCCGGACCCTGAAACCTTCGCAGAGGTGCGCAAGCTCGAAGTCGTCCAGGACTATTGGCGCGAGCTCGGGGGATGGGTCGGCGGCACCCTGGAAAGCCCCGCTGACATGGAGCGGCTGTTCAGCTTCCTGGAGCGCTACCGGGGCCGCGACGGCCGCCCGCCTAGTTTCGTCGCCTGTTACGTCGTGGCCAATCCCGACTATAACCGCATCGTCGCAAGCGATTTCCAGCAATATCACGATCTCTTCCTCGACGAGGGTGTGCCCAGCCGCTGGGAGCGCGGCGACCTTTTGACTAAGGCCAAGGAGGGCATGAGACGCGGCGTGTGGCTGCCGGAGTTCCACGCCCGCCTGCACCACGCTCAGCCCTACAAGTGGCTGCAGGCGGTTCGCGAGGGCTCGCCCCAGGCCGCAGCCATCTTCCCTTACCAGATGTTCCAGTGCGAGGAGCGCCGGCCCGAGTACGAAGACATGACTCCCCAGCAGCAGGCCGAGTGGATCGTCCCGGCCATTAGGCGCATGGACCGGCTCTTCGGGCGCGTGCCCAAATGCGGGGTCAACAGTGACGCCATGCCGGAAACCGAACAGATTTGGGCCGAGCAAGGTTTGCGCGTGCGGATGTGCCGGGGCAATGTCCCCAATGACCGCTCAGCCGCACCTGCCGGTGAATCGCTGATGGGGGTTCTGCAGCGCCCCGACCTGGGCATGACCTACCTGTCCCGCAACTGCTACCTTGAGCCGCTCGGCTCCGGCGACCTGCAGCAGCCCAGCGGTGCCGTCGCAGCGGCCCAGGCGGCGGTCAACGACTGGAACCGTGGCCTGCCGGCGATCTGCAGCTCGCACCGCAAGAACTACCTCTCGATGATCGAGGGGGAAACCGACAACGGCTACGACCAGGCCGAATGGTTCTTCGACAAGCTGACCTCGGAGCATCCCGAGCTCTATTTCCTGACCAGTTGGGAGGTCGCTCAGATGTACCGGCGCGGGGCCTCTATCGAGCTCTTCGGCGACCATGCCATCGTGCGCAACTGGACCGAGGCCGAGACCTCCATCACCGAGCAGTTGCCCGAGGGTGTCGAGCCGGGCGCTTTCCATGTGTTGACCGGTGCCCGTCTGCCGGCTATTGAGTTCGACGCCGGTGCGATGACGGCTTTCGTCGCCCCCGGCGATTATCTGATAGAGCTGGAGGGCTGGGAGTAGCGGTTCACACCGCCGCCGCAGCCAGGCATACTGCGTTTTCTTAGTATCGGGAGATGAATGCGATGTCAGACCACCCTCTAACCGGCTTCTGGGCCGTGGCACCTTCGACGGTGCGCGTCGGTGAGAGCTTTGACCTCAAGCTCAAGTGCCTGACTGACCCGCACTTCGTGCCTACCGGATGCTATATCGGCTATCCCCGACTGCGCGGGCCTTTCAACCTCTCGCCCCGGGGCATCACTTACATGGACAATGTGGCCGAGCGCTGGGTTGGGGCTCTGCTTTTCGACGGAGGAGCCGAGCTGTCCGGGCCGGACCGGATTGACTGCCAGGCCCTTTCCGGGGTCTTTGACAATGACACCCGGGCGCTGGGCGTGGTCCCCGACTTCTCCTTCCGCCAGCCGGGCACTTACACCATCCGCGTAGTTGATTCTCAGACCGGCATCAGCGGCCAGAGCAATCCCATCGAGGTCACGCAGGAGGAGCCGGAGCTGCGGCTCTTTTGGGGCGACCTCCACAGCCAGACCTATTTCAGCGATGGGCTGCGCATCCCCGAGGAGCTATATCACTTCGCCCACCACGAGGGCTTCCTGGACATCTTTGCCCTGGCCGACCACTCTGAATTCGTTACGGATGCCCAGTGGCAGTACTTCACGGATGTCACCAACGAGTTTTATCACCCGGGCCGCTATGTCACCTTCGTCGGCCTGGAGTGGACCAATAGCGCTATCGGTCACCGCAATGTCTATTACCCGGGTGACTACGGTCCGATTCTGCGCTATACTGACAAAACCGGCGACAGCCTCGAGAAAGTCTATCAAGCCGCCGGCGAGCATGGTGGCCTGGTGATCCCGCACCACAGCGCCAATGTGACGATGGGGGTCAAGTGGGACACCTTGCATGATCCCGAGCACGTGCGGCTGGTCGAGATTCACTCGGTCTGGGGCAATAGTGAACGGCCCGCTGCAGCCGGCAACTCCTTCCCGATTCGCACTCTGGGAGGCGAGCAACCCGGCCAGCATGTCGTTGATGCCCTCGCGCGTGGGTACAGACTGGGCTTCGTCGGCGGCGGAGACATCCACGACGGCCGCCCCGGCGACGAGCTCCACATGCTGCAGCAGAAACCCGAGGCATATCGGCTGCTGTCCCGTCAGGGCATCATGGGCGTTTGGGCGACTGAACTCACCCGCGAGGCGATTTGGGAGGCGCTCTGGAACCGCCGCGTCTTCGCCACCACCAATGTCCGCATCATCCTGCGATTCGAGGTCTGCGGCGTGCCGATGGGGCAGACCACAACCGCAGCGGGAGCCCGGCAGATCCGCGTCAGGGCCGCCAGTCAATTGCCGATTGACAGGATCGAGATTGTCAAGAACGGCCAGGACCTTTTCGCCGAATCGCCCGGTAGCACCGTGGTGGACGCGGAGTTCGAGGACCCCTTCGGCGACACCTCCGACTATTATTACGCCCGCGTCACCCGCGCGGACGGGCAGATGGCCTGGTCCAGTCCGATATGGGTAGAGCCGCCCTCCGCTGACGACTGATTTGAGCCACAATGCCTGCGCCGGTGCAGGTATTGTTTTTGCCTGGGTAGAATGTCTTCTGGGTGTTCGTTCCCCAACTGCTGCTATGAGAGGTTGCTGCAATGTCGGTGGATTGGTTTGATGCCTGTGTCCGTCTCGGACGCACCTGTGCCCGCCCGCACTACGAAATGGAGGGCAGTGTGGAGAATATCCTCGCCGCCCTCGACCGCTTCAGCATTGCCGAGGCACTTGTCTATCATGCCTCCGGCGATGAGACCCATCCCGCTGTCGGCAACCGGCTGCTGTTGGAGGCGACCGCTGACGAACCCCGGCTGCACCCTTGTCTGACTATCTTGCCGCCGGCGACCGAGGAGTTCCCGCCACCCCAACAGCACCTGCCCCAGTTGATCGAGCAGGGCGTGCGGGCGGTGCGCATGTCACCCGCCAGCCACAACTACAGCTTCGCCACGGCAACCTGTGGCGAGCTGTTCGAGGTGTTGGCGGAGATGCACATGCCGCTGTTCATAGACATCGGTACTTTCGCGGACTGGGCGGCGATAGACGACGTTGCCGGGGATTTTCCGCAGCTCCGCCTCGTGCTGGTCAGCTTCGGCTACGGGCATACACGCCAGGCCTATCCGGTGCTCCGCCGCCGCGAGCATATCTATCTCGAAATCCGCGGCTACGAGCTCCACAACGGGCTGGAGCACTTCATTCCGCGCTTCGGCGCTCACAGGCTGCTGTTCGGCAGCGCCATGCCTGAGTACACTCCCGCTGCGCCGATGACGATGCTGGCCTGCGCGGAAATCAGCGCCGAGGACAAACAGAGAATCGCCCGTGACAATCTCGTCGGGCTGCTCGAGGGGTGCTATGAACATGCCAACCCTTGATTTTTCCGAAGTTATAAACGCTGTGGCGAACCTCGAATCGGTCAAGGCCTATCTCGACGAGATCCTCGTCATAGACTGCCATGCGCATATCGGCCCGCACAGCCGCTACTTCGTGCCTGAGGACGACATTGACCACATTATCACGGCGATGGATTCAATCGGCGTTGACCAGGTAGGCATCAATGTCCTGGAGGCTCTGGAGGGCGACTTTGAGGCCGGCAACAACATGACCGCCGAGGCGCTGCGCAAGTACCCGGACCGCATCATCGGCCACTGCTGCATCAATCCCAACTACCCCGAGGCGGTCGCGGCGGAGACCATTCGCTGCTTCGAGCAGCTTGGCATGAGGATGCTCAAGTTCCACGGCGGCTGGCACCGGATCGAGCCCGGACATCCCAACTACCGCCCGGCCGTCGAGTACTGTGCGGCCCGCAGAATCCCGCTCATCACTCACCTCCCCGACTACATCAAGTCCCTTCCCGGATACGTCGCTCTCGCCCGCGACTATCCCGACATGCCCTTCATTATCGCCCACTCCACATGCCCTACCGCCATTGATGACATCATCGAGCACTGCGCACATGTGGAAAACATGTTTTTCGACACCACCGGCTATCCGAAGTACTATGCCAGTGTTGAGCGCATCGTCAACGGCTGTGGCGAGGACCGCGTGCTGTTCGGTTCCGACATCGCCTGGCTCAATCTGGCTCACGAGATCGGCGCCATCATCTTCGCCGACATCTCCGACACCGCCAAGACGAAGGTGCTGGGGCTTAACTTCCAGACTATTATGCAGAGGGTCAAACTGTAATGAGCAGAGACGTCAGCAGGCTGATATGGACGATGGTCGGTGCCCTGGTGGGCGGCGCGCTCGGCTTATACGGCCTACTTGCCACCTTCAAGTACTATGACGAGATGGTGTCCAAGGGCGGGATCTTGCCCTTGGTGGTGGTAGTGCTGTTTTGTGGTGGTGGCCTGATCGGTGGCGGCTATGCGCTGCTCAGTTTCCACGTATGGCGAGAGAAGGTTGCCCAGAGGAAAAAGGATGCGAGTAAGAAGAAATATGGGCGGAAGAAGCGCTAGGCGACTGTACGCGCCGGCTGTGCTGCTGGCTGTTGTCTTGTGTGCGCCACTGCTTGCCGACACCGAGGCCACCGCGTCCGAATCCCCCGAGGCCGCAGCGGTTGCCGCATTGCGCCAGGCGGTGGCCGAATACGTCCGCCTGGTCAAGGAGATAAATCCCGACTATCTGCCCGGGAACATGAGCGACTACCCCGAGGCCACTGAAGTGCTGGAGAAACTGGGCGAGCGGCTGGAGCTGCTCTCCCGCGAGGCTGGCAGAGTCGAACATCAGGGCGGCGACTGGTCGCAATTGCGCGACAAGGCGGTGGAGTTGTACGAGGAGTTGTTGGCGTTACGGGGCTTTTCGGCTCCGCTGCGCGCCTATTCCTACTGCGTCCGCGCAGGTATTAAGCGGCCCCGCTGGGCCGTCGCGCAGGTGGAGGCCGGTGAGTTCATCTCGCCGCCGGTGCATGCCTTCCGGGGCATCTTCTCCGGGCAGGTAGCGCTCGAGGCCGTGCCCGGCCAACTGCTCCATTGCCAGCTTGTGGCGGTGCCGATCAACCGCGCCATCGAGCGCATCGAGGTCCGGCTACCGGGCCGTCTCAGCGGTTCCGGCGGCAGCCTGGACGACTTGCAGACCGCCTGCTACCTGGCCGCCACCCGCTCGACGCCGCTGGAGCCCGAACAGCGGCAGTGGGAGCTTTGTCCCTACCGGCTGCGGCCCTGCGATCAGGCCAACCGCCTGCAGGCCGACCTGGTGCAGCCCTGCTGGCTGACCATGCAGATACCAAAAGAGGCGGCTGCCGGCGTCTATAGCGGCACAATCAAGTTCACGGCCCACCAGGTTCACTCGCTGGAACTGGGGCTGCGGCTGACAATCAGCGAGAATTCATCCGACTGAAGGCTTACCTCATAGAGCCGGTTGAGCAGGCTGGCGTTGAGCAGAGCGTAGAACGCCAGCGGCCAGTACCAGTAGTGTGGGCCCATGCGATTGATGACCGGTACGAACGCCGCCAGCATCGCCACCACCAGCGCCACTGACACACCCCGGTCGCGCACTAGCACCAACACTGCCAGACCGCCCCAGAACACCAGCATCGTCCCTAGCTTCAGCATCGGGCCGGCCACGGTGAACATGGCGAAGCTGCCGCCGAATAGTTGGCCCGACACCACCAGCCACAGCAGCACGGCCAGGCCCGCCCATAGCCACTCGATCCGCTTCCGCGTCATCACCAGTACGATCACCAGCAACCCTAGCGCCCCCAGCACCGGGAACCATTCGCGCGGCGCCGACGCATCCGGCGGCAGATAGGTCAGCATATATAGATCGTGCACTACGTAGTATGCGTAATTGCGCAAGCTCTGCATGCCCTGGTATTCCAGACCCGAGGCGCCGGGTGCCGCCAGCGATCTGACCACGAAGAATGCGAATCCCAGGGCGAAGTACGCCGCGCTTATTCCCAGCACCGCCTGCCGCCTTCGGTACAGCACCAGCAGCGGCACCATCAGGGGCAGGCACAGGGCCATCTCCTTGAAAAGCAGCGCCGCCACGAAGCTCCCCAAGGCACCGACCAGGTATCCCCTGCGCCGGTTGAGCAGATACCGGTCCAGCAGCAGCAGCGACAGGACCCCGCAGAGCATCGAAAACAGATCGGTCTGCACCGGCCACCAGGGCATTACACCGGAGGTGATCCGGCCCTCGGGTGCGGTCGGATTGCCCACGCCCTGGAAGAGCTCCGGGTGCTTGGCCAGCAGGAAGAGAGCCGCCGTCAGCGCCCCGATGACCAGCTTGACCTTCCGCGATCCGCGCGCCAGCGATGCCCCCAGCAGAAACAGCAGCACTACGTTTGCGGCATTGGCTAGCCACGACACGATGCAGTAGCTCTGGAAGTTGCTCCGGAACAACTGGCCCTCGGCGAAAAAGAGCATACTCGCAAGCGGCCGGTAGTACATTTCGTGCTGAATCCACGGCCCGCTCCACCAGCGCCCGATGTCCGACCATCCGGCGGCCATCGCGTTTTCGGCTATCAGTTCACTGTCGGCATTGACTGCATAGAAGGCCTGCACTGCCGGATCGAACACCGGGTGCGCGGTGCTGATTAGCGAGGCGACCGCCAACGCAACAGCCACCCCCACATACCACCACTTGCTCAGCGCCGCCTGCTTGGGCTTACTCGGGTTCTCTACGGCAATCTCTGCCACGTTTGCTCACCTTGGGGTGATCATCCGCACCGGCCCGGCCGTTGCTGCAATGCAGCGTCCAAATTGTGATTAGCCGCCTGCGCACCCAATTCCTGCAAGGCGGCCAAATCGCGAACGGTGCTGACAGCTCCGGCCAGGAAAGAAGGAATCCGGCCAACCGACGTTCAAATACTCTAGGCAGATGCCTTGAGTTGCGCATCTACCACGAGACTGAAAGGAGGATTGAGGCCAAATGGCATTTCAACCAGCTTTAGCCCAGTTCCTTGACTTCCAGGACGCCGCTGAGTGTGCCCGCGTGCGCGCCATCAAGAAAGAGGACATCACCAAGCACGCCAACCCCGACTTCAAGATCCGCGTAATCGAGGAGAGCGAGATCTTCTACGCCGAGTTCGCTCTGGACATCGTGTCGCGGATCGTGACCGCCGCCGATGAGGGCCGTGAGTGCGTGCTGATCCTGCCCGTCGGCCCGGTACCCCAGTATGCCATCGCCGCCGGCATCATCAACACGCTGCGGATTGACTGCAGCCATCTCATCACCTTCAACATGGACGAGTATGCCGATGAGAACGGCCAGACCGCGCCGCCGACCTGGGAGGGCTCCTTTGCCACTGCGATGTGGGCCAACCTATTCGGGCGCATTGATGAGGACCTGCGGCCCAGAGAGGGAAACATCCACTTCCCCGACAGCGACAATATCGGCGAGTATTCGGACATGATCGCCGCCGCCGGCGGTGCCGACTGCTGCTATGGCGGGATCGGCTGGTGCGGTCACATCGCCTTCTGGGAAAGCAGCCTCGGGCATGAGTTCGACAGTGACAAACAGTGGCGGCAGGCCAAGGCCCGCATCGTCGAGCTTACGCCCCTGACGATTGTCCAGAACTGCCTACATTCATTCGGCGGGGATTGGTCGTGGGTGCCGCCCAAGGCCGCCACCATCGGCCCGGCGGATATTCTGGGGGCGAGGCATCGCAGCTTCTGGCTGGACGGCATGTGCGGGCCGGCGACCGACATGTCCTGGCAGCGCTTCATCGCTCGGCTGGCGGCGCATGGCCCGGTCACCCGCTTTATCCCCGGCACTTGCCTGCAGACCTGTCGCACCGACTATACTATCCTCGGTGGCGTGGCCGACGATGTCGAGATAGACATGTCCTAGCTGCCGATGATGAGGTATTTGCATCCGGGAGCTCTTTCGGCCGAGTGGCAAGGCTCAGCGGAGGGAGGGTGCCCGGATTCACAACGAGGTCCGGCCCTCGCGGCCGGACCTCGTTGCCTCTGCCGATTAGTTGATTGTCGCTGGTCGTTAGTACATCCTCCGGGCGCCGGCGTAGCGCGGGGCGTAGTAGCTGGAGTTGAGGCTGTCAATCACCACATCGCGGCGGCTGTTGCTGGCGTGGATGAACTCATCCCCGCCGATATAGATGCCTACGTGTGAGATGCCGCGCTTGTAGGTGTTCTGGAAGAACACCACATCGCCCACTTGCAGGGCGCTGCGGGCCACCGGCTGGCCCTTGCGGAACTGAGTGTCACTGGAGCGCGGCAGGTTGATACCGTATTGCTTCATCACGTAGTGGACGAAGCCTGAGCAGTCGAAGCCCCGGGCCGGGCTGGCGCTGCCTCGCACGTATCTGTAGCCCAGGTACTTCTTGGCCGTCGCCACGATGCTTTCCCCGGTCTCAGTGGCGCCGCCTGCGGTGGTCGGCGAGGGGAACTCAATATCGCCGGCCAGGCTAACGGAGCTGCTCGTTGAGGCCCCGGCGCTTTTCCGCGAGATTCTCTGGGCGCGGGTATCTATCAGCCAGGAGGCCATCCAGCCCACCTCGCCGTTGTCCATCGCCACCCGATACCATGAGCCCTCTTGGCCGATGATTACCACGCGGGTGCTCAGCTCGGCGTAGCCGATGCGTTCTGCCTCGGTGCTGGGGCCGGCGCGTAGGTTGACCTTCGGCCGCGCCACCCAGCCCACGTGCACATCAACAGTCTGGTCGCCCGCCTTGGCCACGATCGCCTCGCCCGGCGGCACGAAGCTGACGACCCAGCCGCCGACCCAGCCGACCTGGCCCGCGGAGGTCTTGACCTTGATCCAGTGACCCTCCTGAGCGGTAGCGGTTACCTTGGTGCCGCGTTCGAGTTGGAAGGCGGTGTCGTGGTCCTTACCCGGCCCTGAGCGGACGTTGATTACCTCCTCCGAGACCCAGCAGGGCATGGTCTCGAAGCTTCCCGAGGCCGGTGGGGCGGCCCCACTGCTGGAACTCGAGGCGCCGTCGTCATCGGCGCATTTGACCAGCCACTTGGCGATCCAGCCACTGTTGCCACCGTGCACGGTCGCCTTGCACCAGTCGCCCTGGGTCTCGGTTATATACAGCGTCTGGCCTTGGAGTACGATACCTTTGGCTTCATAGTTAGCACCGGGGCCCTTACGCAGATTCACGGCCTTGCCGATTACGAAGCCCTTGGCGGTTGCTTGCGGAGGGGAGCTACTCGTGCTGTTGGAGCCGGCCGCTTCAGCCAGTTTGCGGCCCTGGCTGACATCATACTCCAGCAGCTCGCCCAGGATCCAGCCGTAGCCGTTGCCGGTACTGACCTTGCACCAGCCGCTGCGACGGTCCGTCACATAGACCTTACGACCCTGCTGGAGCGTACCGTATTTTTGGTAGCCCAGCCCGGGTCCGGACCGCACGTTGACGGCGCCCTCCTTGATCCATGCCGGCGTCGCGGCGCCGCTTGCGCGGCTACTGGCGGCTTCGGCCTCTTCGGCCAGGGCCCGGCCCTGATCCTGCGAGAACTGCAGCAGCCATTCGGCGATCCAACCCCACGAGCCGTCGGGCAGCTTCGCCCAGCACCAGTTGTTGGCGAAGGCGGTCACATGCACCTTGGTGCCGCGCGTCAGGGTCCCGATCTTGTTGCGGTCGGTGCCCGGGCCGGAGCGCACATTGAGGGTTTCGGGAATTACCCAGGCCGGCCGTGCCTTGGCGGCAGACACCCTTGAGGGCATCAGCGCACCAACGCTGATGATCACGACTAGTGCAATTCTCGCTCCGATTCTCGTGCCCATATCTTGATGCGCCTGCCTCACCAGGCCCAAGAATTATAGCTTAGCGCCGATTGCCAAGTCAAAGCCGCCCACGCACTAGAGCCCCTCTCCAACCGTGATGGCATTGCCCAGACTGAAGCCGAGCACGCCAGCCTTCTGCCTTGAGTTCCGCTGTCAACTTAAGCCCCTACAGCCCTAATAGCGGGCCTCTGGAGCAAATCTAGCTTTTTGCGCCCTATTGCCGTCACTGAAGCGCCATCATCGCCATTTCAGATGCTGCCCGCGCTTGACCTCTCTTTGACTTTGCACATGCTTTGCGCTACACTCTAGCACTACGACAGCCTCCTGGCGCCTGGGCCCGCGGACTTCACACGCGATGTTAGTGAGAGTGATAATACAGTGATTGCGGTCAATGATCTCAAATCCGGCCTGACCATTGAGCTCGACGGGCAGGTCTATCAGGTAATCAGCAGCGAACACCACAAACCCGGCAAGGGCCAAGCGGTGGTCAGAACCCGTTTGCGCGAGGTCGAGAGCGGCAAGGTTTTCAATAAGACCTTCAATGCCGGCATCAAGGTCCAGCGCGCCCACGTGGACCGCCGCAACATGCAGTATCTCTACTCCCGGGACGATATCTTCTATCTGATGGATACCGAAAACTACGAGCAGATCGAGATCTCCAGAGCGCAAATCCGCGATGTCGCCCAGTGGCTCAAAGAGGGCGAGACCGTGATGATAGCTTCCTATCAGGGCAAGCTCTTGGGCCTGGAGCCGCCTCAGACTGTGGAGCGCGCCGTCACCAAGACCGAGCCGGGGGTGCGCGGCGATACCGCCCAGGGTGGCACTAAGCCGGCTCTCATCGAAGGCGGCGTCACCGTTACCGTGCCTCTCTTCGTTAATCAGGGCGACATCATCAAGGTGGACACCACCACCGGCGAGTACGTAGAGCGCGTCAGCAATTAACCGGGAGCTTCGCCTGCGGATGGATCGCGAACGCATCAAGCAGCTTATTGGGATGCTGAATAGCTCCAGCGCGGCCGAACTGGAGGTGCGCGAAGGCGACCTGCGCGTCAGATTGCGCAAGCGCGACGGCACCCAGCAGCCGGCCGAAGCCGCTGCCCCAGCCCCGCAGGTGCCTGAGGCCAGCGGCTCGCAGGCGGATGCCGAAGAATCGCTGGAAGACGCCACCATCGTCACGGCTCACCTCGTCGGCCTGTTCCATCGCGGCACCGGCCCCAAGGCCGAACCGCTGGCTCAGGTTGGTGACGATGTCGTCGCCGGCCAAAGCCTCGGCACCATTGAGGCCCTGCGCAACTTCACCGAGGTGACCAGCCCGCTTGACGGCACGGTGGTGCGCATCATCGCTGAAGACGGCGCGCCCGTCCAGTTCGGTGACCCCCTGCTGGCGATCAGGCCGCAAGCCTAGGCTCCGGGAGGCCCCTGGCATGAGCAACAGATGCGGCTTCACGATTATCGGAATGCTGGTAGTGCTTGCCATTATCGGGATCCTGGCCGTGGGCCTTTACGGGCTGGGCGGCGACCGCGGCAAGAGCGACGGCGAGAAGAAATCAATCCCCGCCCGCGCCATGGACAAGGCCGAATCGGTTCAATGTCAGAGCAATCTTAACCAGTTGCGCCAGGCGATCAGTATGCAGACAATGGAGGGCCAGCCGCCGCCCCGGTCGCTGGCTGAGCTACGCCTCGACTCCATCAGTACCTGTCCGGTCAGCGGCAAGCCGTACAAGTACGATCCCGGCAGTGGCCGGGTATGGTGCGAGACCCACCCGCAATATTGAAGTGCAGGCTGCATCCGGCCTGTCGGCATAGGAGAAATTGATGTTCCGGAAATTACTGGTGGCTAACCGTGGCGAGATTGCCTGTCGCATCCTGCAGGCTTGCCGCGAGCTGAGCATCAACACGGTTGCGGTCTATTCCCAGGCCGATGCCACTGCGCTGCACGTCAGGCTAGCCGATGAGGCTGTTTGCGTCGGCCCACCTCCCAACGCCGATAGCTACCTCAATATCGCCAACCTGATCAGCGCCGCGGTCATCACCGGGGCCGAGGCGATTCATCCCGGCTATGGCAACCTCTCCGAGGTCCCCAGGTTCGCCGAGATTTGCGAGGCCTGCAAAATCACTTTCATCGGGCCGTCCGCCGAGGTGATCGCGCGCATGGGCGACAAGGCCCAGGCCCGCACCACCATGCGGGCAGCCGGTATCCCGGTCGTGCCCGGCAGTGACGGACCGATTGAAGACGCCCGCGATGCGCGACTGATTGCCGACCAACTCGGCTATCCCGTAATGCTCAAGGCGGTCGCCGGCGGCGGTGGTCGTGGCATTCGCACCGCCCACAACGGTGAGCAACTCGAGCGATTTCTGACCTCGGCTCGGGCTGAGGCCAAGGCTGCCTTCGGCAGTGACGAACTTTACCTCGAAAAGTTCATCGCCGAGGCCCGCCATATCGAGGTGCAGATACTCGCCGACAGCCACGGCAACATGGTGCATCTGGGCGAGCGCGACTGCTCGATCCAGCACCGCCATCAGAAGCTGCTGGAGGAGGCGCCGGCTCCCGGAGTATCCAATTCGCTGCGCCGGCGGCTGGGCGAGGCCGCCCTGACAGCGGCACGGGCCGCGGATTACGTCAATGCCGGCACTGTCGAGTTCCTCCTCGACAAGCGCGGCAAGTTCTATTTCATCGAGATGAATACGCGCATCCAGGTCGAGCATCCCGTCACCGAGATGCTCACCGGTATTGACATCGTCCGCGAGCAGATCCGCATCGCCGCCGGCGAGGAGCTGTCATGCGAGCAGGGCAAGATCTGGTTCAACGGCCATGCCCTCGAGTGTCGCATCCTGGCCGCTGATGGCGACCGCGGTTTCGCTCCCTCGCCCGGGCTTATCAGCGAGTGGCGCCTACCCTTAGGCCCCGGCATCAGAGTTGACAGCGGCGTCGGCTGCGGCAGCCAGATCTCGTCCCACTACGACCCGATGATCGCGAAGGTTATCACCTGGGATGCCAGCCGCGAGGGCGCTATCAGGCGCATGCAGGCCGCCTTGCGCGGAATGCGTGTCACCGGCCTGCGTACCACCATACCGTACCAGTTGCGGATCCTGGAAAATGCCTTTTTCCGCCGTGGCGAGGTGGACCTCAACTTCATTCAGCGGCGCATGGCAACGGCATAGGAGGCAACCTATGAACCCCTACGGTCTTAATGTAGCCCCCTTCTGGCGAGCTACGGTCGGCGCTTTTTTCGGCGCGGTAATCGCCGGCGTATGGCTCGTCAAAGGCTTCTGGGCAGCCTTATTCATTTTGGTTTTCATTGTACTCGGAGCGCTGGTCGCGGTCTTCGCCACCGGACCCGCTGAATAGACTACTTCGCAGCTTGGCAATTGCCGGAGGAATGTAGTGAGGACAGGAGCACGCCGCAAGGCCCGAGAACTGGCTCTCAGCATTCTATTCGCTACCGATGTCGGAGACCAAACGGCGGCCCAAGCGCTCGAGGTCGTGGACCATGTCCTGGAGGTCCTCGTCGGCCAATGGGGGCTGACCCCTGATGAGAGCGTGAAGCTACTGCCTGAAATCCGCCAGTTCGGCGTCACCCTCGCCGAAGCATACTTTGTCGACAGCCGCAGAATTGATGACTGTATCGAAGACTTCTCTCATGAGTGGGCCATAGACAGGATGCCCGGCATTGACCGCAACATCCTGCGCCTGGCTCTGGCCGAGCTGATTCACCTGCCCGACGTCCCGGTCAGCGCCACCATCAATGAAGCCGTCGAGTTGGCCAAAATCTACGGCACCGAGGAGTCCGGCAAATTCGTCAACGGTATCCTCGGCGCTTTTGTGCGTAGTGAAGAAGCCGAAGTCAAACCTACCTAAGCGGCAGGGCGATGGGCGAACCACGCACTCCGTGAGGGCGTGGGCCAGTCTCAGGTGTGTCCGGCGGAGCCGAACATACCTTCGGCAGGCCCCTCCATCACGACTAACGGCTGCAGACCCTCGGGCTGCAATTGGAAGCCCTTAGAATCTGCATAGCTACAGTGGGAACCCGAGGTCGCTAGCAGTTGGGCGGCAGCATATTGGCACCCATGCGAACATCAATTCTCAGCGTCGGTGAGGTCACGGTTTATGTCAAGCGGCTGATGGACCGCGATGAGGTCCTGGCGGATCTTATCGTGCGCGGGGAAATCTCGAATTTTCGCCGGCCCGCCTCGGGCCATATGTATTTCTCGCTGAAAGACGACCGCTCGCTGCTGCATGCCGTCTGTTTCCGGGGACATGCCGCCAAGCTCGGCTTCGACCCCGAGGATGGCATGCAGGTGGTCGCCGGCGGCAACATCACAGTCTATGAGCGCCAGGGTCGCTATCAGCTCATCACTCGCTTCATGCGGCCTGATGGCGTCGGGGCTTTGGCGGCGGCCTTTGAGAAGCTGAAAGCCAAGCTGGAGGCGGAGGGCCTGTTTGCCGAGGACCGCAAGCGCCCGCTGCCCCGCTTCCCCAGAGCCATTGCTCTGGTTACCTCCGGCACCGGCGCGGCGGTCCGCGATATGGTCTCAATTCTGGGCTCGCGTTATCCGCTGGCACGAATCAAGCTGATACCGACGCTGGTGCAGGGCGAAGGTTCGGCTCAGAGCATCGTCAACTCGCTGCGGACGGCCAATGGTGCCGAGGTGGACCTGATTATCCTGGGGCGTGGCGGCGGCTCCTTGGAGGACCTCTGGTCCTTCAATGAGGAGGCGGTGGCCCGCGAGGTCTTCGCCAGTCGGGTGCCGGTGATCAGCGCCGTCGGCCACGAGACCGATTATGCCCTGACTGACTTTGCCGCCGATGCCCGAGCCGCCACCCCCTCGCACGCCGCGGAGATGGCCGTACCGGATGCCGAGGAGCTTCTTAGCAGTCTCGCGGGGCTGCGATATCGGGCCTCCAGTCGCCTACGGATGCTGCTGCGGGAGTCCGGCTTGCGGCTGCAGGCGGCGCGTGCCCATCCGCTGCTGGAGCGGCCGCGATTGCTGGTTGACAACAAGGCCCAGCAGTTGGATGATTTGCGGAAAAGCCTGATAGCTAACGCCCGCCGACTCAGCCGTCTGTGGCAGGCGCGTCTGGACACCATTGCCGCTCGGCTGGCCGGCCTCGACCCCCAGGCGGTTTTGCGCCGGGGCTATAGCATCGTGCGGCGAGCCGATGACGACAGCCTGGTTACCAGTATCGGGGCCGTAGCCGCCGGAGACCAGCTCGCCATCGCCGTAACCGACGGCGAGATCGCTGCCGAGGTGCGTGGCGCTACCGCCGGCGGCTAGCTGAGCCGCGCCGTGTAGTGCGGAGCACGAGGAGCTGCAGATGGGAAAGTTCAAGGTCGAGAAGCTGTCATTTGAGGAGGCGCTCGCCAAGCTCGAAGAGTTGATCGAGAAGATAGACACCGGCGACTTGCCTTTGGCCGAAGCCATTGAGACTTTCCAGCTTGCGACCGAGCTGAGCGAGCATTGTGCCCGGCTGCTCAACGAGGCCGAGGCGGCGGTGGAAGAGCTGGAAGCGGGTACTGACGAGCCTGATGCTGCCGCCGCCGACCAGGACCAGGATGACGATGACGTTGATCCCTTTGGAGACACCTAACGTAACATAGGGCTTGGAGTGAGCAGATGGCGTCACTACTTGACAGCATAGAATCGCCGCATGACCTGAAGCAGTTGCCTATTGCCGAGCTCAAGACGCTGGCCGCGGAGGTCCGCGAGCGCTTGATCGCGACGGTATCGGAAACCGGGGGGCATCTGGCTCCCAACCTCGGCACGGTCGAGCTGACTATTGCGCTGCACACGGTCTTTGACATGCCCAAGGACAAGCTGATCTGGGACGTGGGCCACCAGTGCTACACCCACAAGCTGCTAACCGGCAGGTCGCAGCAGTTTGACACCATCCGCCAATGGGGCGGCCTCTCCGGCTTCCCCAGGCGTTGCGAGAGCGAGTATGACGTCTTCGGTACCGGCCACGGCTCTACCTCGATCTCGGCCGCGCTCGGCTTCGCCAAGGCCCGTGATCTCTGCGGTGGCGATGAGGAGGTTATTGCCGTCATCGGCGATGGCGCCTTGACTGGTGGGATGGCCTTTGAGGCGCTCAACCAGATCGGCCAAGAACAGACTGACATTACCGTGGTGCTCAATGACAACGAGATGAGCATCAGCCCCAATGTCGGCGCCATCTCCACCTATCTGTCCAAAATGCGTGCCACTCTCCATCCGCGTACCACGCAGGCCAGGGCCGAAGTCGCCAGGGCCCTGGAGCGCTGGCGCCTCGGCGGGGCCATGCTCGAGGCCATGGACCGCTTGCGCGACAGTCTCAAGCAACTTGTCGTCCCGGGCATGCTTTTCGAGGAATTCGGCCTTACTTATCTCGGCCCGATAGACGGTCACAGCCTCGAGCAACTCCTCGCCATGTTCAGACATGCCAGCAGGCTTAAAGGGCCGGTTCTCATTCATGTGCTGACCAAGAAGGGCAAGGGCTACCAGCCTGCTGAAGACGACCCCTCCCGGTTCCATGGCACCAAGCCGTTTATCGTGGAAAACGGCGAGGCCACCAGCGTAGATGTCAATCCCAGCTACAGCAAGACACTTGTGGATGCCTTGGTTGAGCTGGCTGAAGAGGATGGCCGCATCTGCGCCATTTCGGCGGCCATGCTTGTCGGCACGAAGCTGCAGGAGTTCAAAGAACGCTTCCCCGACCGCTGCTTTGATGTCGGCATGGCTGAGCAGCACGCTGTGACCTATGCCGCCGGCCTGGCCGCGGCCGGCTTGCGCCCTGTGGTTGACATCTATTCGACCTTCATGCAGCGCGCTTATGACCAGATAATTCACGATGTCGCTCTGCAGAATCTGCCGGTGGTGCTGTGTCTCGACCGCGCCGGCTTAGTTGGCGACGACGGCCCGACCCATCACGGCGTCTTCGACCTGTCCTATCTGTGCTCGGCTCCCGGTCTGGTCGTCATGGCTCCCAAGGACGAAAAAGAGCTTAAGGACATGCTCGCCACTGCCCTGGCGCATGACGGGCCGAGTGCGATCCGCTACCCCGCCGGGCTTGGCCCCGGCGTGGACTACTCCGCCAAGCCCGAGATCCTGCCAATCGGCCAAGCGGAAGTCATCACCCACGGGAATGATATTGCCATATTCGCCATCGGGCGGATGCTGCAGAACGCCCGCCAGGCCGTCGAGCTGCTGGCTGCTGAGGGCATTCGTGCCCGCCTCATCAATGCCCGCTTTGCCCAGCCGCTTGATGAAGACTGCCTGCGGCTGGCCGCGGCCGAGTGCGGCCGGATACTCACCGTCGAAGAGAACGTGCTCGCCGGCGGCGTCGGCTCTGCGGTTGCTGAGAGGCTGGCAGGCAGCGGAAGTGATACCGAGCTGCGTTGCCTGGCTTTGCCCAACCAGTTCATCGAGCATGGCGACATCGAGACCTTGTGGGAAGAGACCGGCCTTTCACCTACCGCCATCGCCCAAGCAGCCGTCAACCTGCTTACAGCCAAGCACACGATTTCGGCGATACATTCATCAGCCAGCCGCTGATGTCCAGGAGAGCTCAACGAGTCACTAGCGCAGTACAGGAGGTGTCGCGATGAGGACCGCAAGATTCGCTATTTGCCTGCTGTTTGTCGCTTTCGTCTGCACCGGCGTTACGGCCTGGGCCGACGAGCCGACCGCCTTCGACCAGGGCGTTGCGGCCTATGAAAAGCAGGACTTCAAAGCCGCAAAGGGTTTCTTCCTCAAGGCGCTCGAAGAGCAGCCCGGTCACGTGGTGATAATGTGCTGGGTCGGTTCCGCCTCTCTGCAGGCCGGGGAGCTGGCCGATGCCGAGAAGTATCTGACCCAGGCCCTGGAGAAGAAGCCTGAATACCCCGAAGCCCACAACAATTTGGGCAATGTCTATCTGGCGCAGGGCAAGCTCAGCCTCGCCGAGCAGCACTACGAGAAGGCCATCGCCCAGCAAGATGACTATGCTGATGCCCGCTACAATCTGGCTAACCTCTACGCCAAGCAGAAGCAGTGGGACAAGGCTTTCAACGAGTTCAATAGGGCAATTAAGCTGGCACCTGACGATGCTGATATCCACCGCAACTTCGGCCACGCCTTGTGGCAGGCCGGCCGCCTTGACAAGGCCCTCCGCGAATACGAGGTCGCCAACAAGCTCCAGCCCAAAGACCCTAAGGTACTCAGCGCGTTAGGCATCCTCTACCTGAACAGTGGCGACAATGCGGCTGCCGCCAGAGCTTACGAGCAAGCGGTTGAAGCTGACCCTAACATGGCGGAGGCTCAGTTGGGACTCGGCATCGCCCTGTACAATCTCGGCAAGTTCGCCGACGCCGTCCAGCCCCTGGCGGCGGCCAGCACCCTGGATGAAAGCAGCTTTGCCGCCAAGTACAATCTGGGGCTGACCTTCGCCGCCACCGGCGATCTGGAAGCGGCTGAGAAGACCTACCGCGGCGCTCTCATCCTGGAGCCCGACCACGCCAAGTGCCTCAACAATCTCGGTTGGGTCTTGCAGCAGAGCGGGCGCCCCGACGCCGCTATCGAGCCGCTGCAGAAGGCGGTGGAGGCGGAGCCGACTCTGGATATGGCCCATATCAATCTTGCCCTGGCCTACGAGCAGGCCGGCGACAAGCAGGCCGCCCGCAAGCAGTGGGAGGATGCCGCCGCGCGCTTCCCCCAGAATGCCGATGCCCATTTCGGCCTCGCCAACAGCTACTACGCCGCCACCGAGAATGACAAGGCTCTGCAGGAGTATCTGCGCGCTCTGGCCATCAAGGAGCAGAATCCCGAGGCCCACAACAACGTCGGCCTGATCTACCTCGACCAGAACAATTTCGCAGAAGCGGCGGTGCATTTCCGTACCGCGTTGCAGCAGGACGCCGCCTTTGCCAATGCCGCCAACAATCTCGGTGTCGCTCTCGAGCGTCAGAACAAGCTCGACGAAGCCAAGCAGATGTATCAGAAGGCCCTTGAAATTGACCCGGACTGCCAGCCGGCCCAGAAGAACCTACGACGTCTCGAGCCTGCTCCCGAGACGGCGACCGGCTGAAGACAATTCACAAAGGTAACTGCAATGGCCTCACGGCACACCATCGGCACCATAGGGATCACAGCCGCTATGCACAAACCCGAGGCAGTGCGCTGGGCCGACCGCTTCGCCCAGCGGCTGGCCGAGCTCGGCGTGAAGGTGAAGTTGGCGGGACCGCTTGCTGCCCACTGCAGCGGCGACTACAGCTTCGGCGATCCGGCCCACCTTGCCGAAAGCGACCTGATAATAGTGTTGGGCGGCGACGGCACCCTGCTCGCGATGGCCCGCTGCGCCGGCCCTGCCGGTACGCCGTTACTGGGCCTGGACGTGGGCAGTTTCGGTTTTCTGGCCAAGCATCCGCCCCAGGCCGCCCTCGACAATCTTGAGGAGGTTATCAGCGGCGACCTCCGCATTGACGAGCGCCTGATGCTGCAGGCCGCCGTCCAGGATGCCCGGGGCAACCTCACCGTGGAGGCCGCCGCGCTTAACGATGTCGTCATATCCTCAAGCGACCGCCGGCGAGTAGTCAGCCTGCGCACCTGGGTGGACGGCGAGGCCATCGCCACCTACGGGGCCGACGGTCTGATAGTCGCGACGCCGACCGGCTCAACCGCCTACAATCTGTCTGCCGGCGGCCCCATTGTTGACCCCCGGCTGTCCTGCCTGATTCTCACGGCAATCTGCCCGCACACGCTCTGCATCCGACCCTTACTGCTGGCCGCTTCCGCCGAGGTGCGGGTTAGTGTCCCACCTGACGGGAAGCGTCCCGAGCAGCTTCTGGTCACGCTTGATGGCCAGGACAATTATGCGGTTGCACCCGATGCCGTTGTTACGATCACCCAGGCCCCGCACCGCGCGCGCCTGGTGCGGCTGACACCCGACTCCTACTTCACAAACCTCGTGGACAAGCTGATGCCGGGCCTGGCCGACTGAGCGCACAGGCCTGTCGTTGGGAACTTTCACAATGCTGACTGAGTTGACCGTTCGCAACTTTGCGCTGATTGACCAGCTCGTCCTGCGCCTCAAGCCGGGCTATACGGTGCTTACCGGCGAAACCGGCGCAGGCAAGTCAATCATTGTGGATGCGCTGAATGCCGTGCTGGGCGAGAAAGTCAGCGCGGAGGTCATCCGTGGTGGCAGCGATACCTCCATCACCGAGGCGGTCTTCGACGCCGCCGACGCGCCCAAGGCTGTGGCGATACTGGCCGACAACGGCTTGGCCGAGGCTGATGACGCCACCGTTATCCTCTCGCGCGAGATTACCGCCGGTCGCAGCCACTATCGCGTCAACCGTCGCGCCAGTACCTTGGGCTTGCTCTCTGAAATCGGGATACATCTGGCCGACATTCACGGCCAGCATCAGCACCAGAGCCTGATTCACGAAGAAAACCACCTGCAGTATCTTGACCAGTTCGGCGGCAAAGCCCAGCTTCAGCGCGTCCAGCAGTACCGTCAGAGCTACGCCGAGTTCGCCGCGGCCAGAGCCGAACTCCGCAGCCTCCAAATGGACGAGCAGGAGCGGGCCCGTCGTCTCGATATGCTTGCCTTCCAGATCCAGGAAATAGAGGCCGCTGCCCTCCAGCCCGACGAAGAGCAAGAGCTGACAACCCAGCGCCAGCGTCTCCAGGCCGGCGAGAAGCTGCAGGAAACACTCGCGGCCGTCGCCGCGCTGCTGAGCGGAGGCGAGGAAACCGAGCTGGGTGCCAAAGACGCCCTCCAGGAAGCCGCCAATCTCCTGGCCGGCGTCGGCGCTGTGGACCCGGAGCTTGCCGAAGCCGCCGAGGAGCTCCAGCGCCTGACCTACCAGGCCGAGGCGCTGGCCCGCACGCTTGGCAACTACCTTGAGACGGTGAACCTCGATCCCGCTGCCCTTGAGCAAGTCGAGGCCCGCCTCGACCTGATCAGCAGCCTCAAGCGCAAGTACGGTGCGACCATTGCTGAGGTCCTGCAGTTCCTGGAGGAGGCTCGGGCCGAGGCCGACAAGCTCTCCGGCAGTACGGAGCGGCTGGACGAGTTGCAGCAGCTTATCCAGCGGCTTGCCTCCCAGGCCGGACAGCAGGCCCACGAGCTCAGCCAGGCGCGCCGCCGGCTCGCTAGTGAACTTGCCCAGGGCGTAGCCGAGGAGCTGGCCCATCTCGGTATGGCCGGTGCTGATTTCGAGGTCGAGTTTGCTACCGCGCGGGACCCTGAGGGCGTGGCAATGCCTGATGGTAGCCGTCTGCAGGCGACCGCCGACGGCGTGGACAGGGTGCATTTCGTGCTCAGCGCCAATCCCGGCGAGCCGGTCAAGCCGCTGGCTAAGGTCGCCTCCGGCGGCGAGCTGTCGCGGCTGATGTTGGCTCTCAAATCGCTGTGCGCGCGTGGGGCGGAGGTCCCCACCATTGTCTTCGACGAGATTGATGTCGGCATTGGCGGGGTCACGGCTCAACGGGTAGGCGAGAAGCTAATGAGCCTGGCCCAGGACGCCCAAGTCCTGTGTGTAACCCATCTGCCGCAGGTGGCGAACTTCGCCGACCATCATTTGCTGGTCTATAAGCAGGTCGTTGACGGGCGCACCCAGATCGTGGTGCGTGAGCTCACGGAGGACGAGCGGGTGGCGGAAGTCGCTCGCATGTATGGCGACACCGAGGGCCGGGCGGCCACGCAACATGCTGAGCAGGCCTTGGCCCAGGCGGCAAAGGTGCGGGCCAAGTTACGCCGCATCGAGGCTTAGTGGCGTAGGTTCGGACAGTAACGCGATCGTGGGGTCGCCGAACCTATAGACAAGGTCTGCCGTTCTATAGGGCGCGGGCTCGTACCGCGCCGCAGTTGCCGTAGAAGGGGGCTGGCCAAACGCAGTGAGACCGGCCCGCGAATTCCTGGCACAACGCCTGAAGGTTCAGAATAGATGAAAAAACGCTTCCGTGTAATTATCAACCAAGACCACTGCAAAGCCTGCGGCCTGTGCATTGAGTTCTGTCCCAACGATGTCTTGGGTGTATCCGCCCGGCGCAACCGCGCCGGCTTCTACCCGGTGGAAGTCAAAGACCAGGACGCTTGCGCCGGCTGTGCGCAATGTGCCCTGATGTGCCCGGATGCCTGTATCGAGATCTACCGACTGCCGGCCCCGGACGACGACCAGGCCGTGGAAGAGGGCGTACAACAATGACCAAGCGCGTGATGATGACCGGCAATGAAGCCATAGCAGAAGGGGCGATTGCAGGGGGCTGCAGGTATTTCTTCGGCTACCCGATTACGCCGCAAAACGCCATCCCCCAGTACATGGCCGAGCATCTGCCCGAAGTCGGCGGGGTCTATCTGCAGGCCGAGAGCGAGTTGGCCGCCATCAACCTCGTCTATGGCGCGGCGGCTACCGGAGTCTATGTAATGACCAGTTCGTCCTCGCCGGGGATCTCGCTGATGCAGGAGGGCCTCTCGTATATGCTGGGCAGCGAGCTGCCGTGTGTAGTGGTGAATATGGTACGCGGCGGCCCCGGCCTGGGCAATATCGGCCCGGCGCAGTCGGATTATTGGCTGGCCACACGCGGCGCCGGCCACGGTGATGGCCGCTGCCTGACCTTCGCACCCCACCGCGTCCAGGAGGTATATGACTGGGCCATCGCGGCCTTCCCTATTGCCCAGAAGTACCGCTGCCCGGTGATGCTGCTGGGTGACGGACTGGTGGCCAACATGGCCGAGCCGGTGCGGCTTCAGGAGCGCCGCGAGCCGCCGCCGCGCGACCAGGAGTGGGCCATTGGTGGGCGGCGTCACGGTCGCCCCCGGCGCATCGTCAACTCATTGTGGACCGATGTGCCGGTCATGGAGGCGCTCAACCTTCGCATCCAGGAGCGCTTCAAGCAAGCCGCCGAGAACGAAACCCGCTGGGAAGAATACGGTGATGACGATCCCGTCTTGCTGTTCGCCGCCTACGGCATATCGGCCCGCGTCTGCAAGACCGTCATTGATCGGCTGGCCGATGAGGGCCTTCGCACGCGCCTGATACGCCCTATCAGTCTCTTCCCCTTCCCCCACAAGCCTTTTGCCGAATGGGCGCAACGGGCCGAGCGCATTATCTGTGTCGAGTTATCTTTAGGGCAGTTTGTCGAGGATGTGCGGCTAGCGGTCGAGGGGCGCTGCCCGGTTGATCTCATCTGGCGCACCGGCGGCGTCTTGTTGACACCCGAGGAAGTCATCGCCCGCGTCAAGGAGCTGCTCTAGGCGGCAGGGACGACCGCCGCTATAGCCATTGAATCAACAAGCCACAGGAGGCTGAAATGCCGGATACACCGGACCTAGCCGACGCTGAGGTCGTTTATCACCGGCCTGCCGGTTTGACCGAGGTACAGATGCGTTACTGCCCCGGCTGCACTCACGGGACCGCCCACAAGCTGGTCGCCGAGGTGCTGGAGGAGCTGGACATCATTGACCGCACTGTCGCCATCGCGACTGTTGGCTGCTCGGTGTATGCCTACGAGTACTTCAACACGGACGCAATCCAGGCCGCTCACGGGCGCGGACCGGCGGTGGCTACCGGCATCAAGCGCGCCTCGCCGGAGAGCATAGTTTTCACCTATCAGGGCGACGGCGATCTCGCTGCTATTGGTCTTTCCGAGGTAATCCACACGGCTCAGCGTGGTGACAGCATTACCGTCATTTTCATCAACAATGCCGTATTCGGCATGACGCGCGGCCAGATGGCCCCGACGACTTTGCTGGGTCAGAAGACGACTACCACGCCGCTGGGCCGCGATCCCAGGATAGCGGGCACGCCGATGATGATCTGCGAGCTGCTGGCGCCTATTCCCGGTGTGGCCTATCTGGCCCGCGAGACGATGATAGATCCCAAGACCGTCAGAAATGCCCGACGCAGCATCAAGAAGGCGTTCCAGGCCCAGATAGATGGGGCCGGCTTCAGCCTCGTCGAGCTGGTCAGCACCTGTCCGGCGTGGTGGCACATGTCGCCTCTCGAGGCGATGGCCTGGATCCGCGACGAGATGCTGAAGCAGTACCCGCTGCAGATTTTCGTTGATTACGAGGGTTAGGAAAGAGCTAGTATGCAGGAAGAGCTACTGATCGCAGGGACCGGCGGCCAGGGCGTTGATTCGGCCGGCTCGGTGCTCGCCCACATGGCTTTGGAGCAGGACCTGGAGGTCTGCTATATCAGCCTCTATAGCCCCGAGGTCCGCGGCGGCTGGGTCACTTCCACCGTCGTAATCGCTGACGCCGAGGTCGGCAGCCCGATTGTCGGCAAGGTTGATTCGCTGCTGCTGTTTGACAAGCGGGCCGCCGACGATCATCTCGCCAAGATCCGCGCCGGCGGGCTGGTTGTAGCCAATTCCTCTCTGACCGGCCCCTTGACCGTGGCTGATGCGGAACTGATTGAACTGCCTGCTACTAAGATGGCTGCGGAGTTGGGCAACGAGCAGGCAACCAACATGATCATGTTGGGGGCGTATGTGGAAGTCCGTGGCCTCCTGCAGCTATCGTACTTCGAGGCCGCGCTCAAAACCGTCTTGCCCGACCGGCACCACAAACACATACCGCTCAACCTCGAGGCCGCCAAGCTGGGCGCCCAACAGGTAAGCTAATCGCTAGGCCGCTAGCGGGCCTCAGAATCGTGTATATGGCAGTCTAGGTCCTATCTGAAGACGTTCTGGAGGTGGAGTATCATACTTAGCGGAGTTGAGAAGACGGCCGAGGGAATCCGACAGGAGCTTGACGTGCTCGATGCCGCGCGCGAAAAGGCCTACAAGCTCTCGCGCGAGATTGTGCGCTGTTCCTCGGTGACGATCAAGCATGTCCACCGCGAGGAGCTTGATGAGGCGCGCCGCCAGCTCGCCGCCACCGCCGCGCTTGTCGCCGAAATGCAGAATGCCCTATCTGACACGCCCGAGCTCGCCCGTGGTGGCTTCGTCGCCGACGCGGAGAAGGAGTATGTCGAGGCCGCGATCGTGATCGCCTGCATCGCCGGCGAGGAGGTGCCGGATTACGAGACCCTGGGCGTATGCGGGGCGGTATGGCTCAATGGTCTGGCCGAGGTGGTGGGCGAGCTGCGCCGTCACGTCCTTGACCTGATCCGTCTCGCCGAGCCGGAGCGCGCGGAGGAGTTCCTCGCCGCCATGGACGACATTTACCAGATCATCATGTCTTTTGATTATCCGGATGCGGTGTCTCTGGGGTTGCGCCGCCGCTCTGATGCGGCCCGGGGCATGGTGGAGAGGACGCGCGGCGATTTGACCAATGCCTTGCGCCAGGCGAGTCTCGAAAAGCGCCTGGGCCAGCTCGAAGACCGCCTCTAGACACTCTCTCCACTGCGGTCGCGTAGCTCAGGCATCCTGCCCGAGGCCGTTGTCATTGAATCATTGCGGGGGGCCGCATACGAGGCCTGAGCTTGTCGAAGGCCGAGAATCCGGCCCAGCCGTTGCCGTTCTCCCCTCTCCCCGTGGGAAAGGGACAGGGTGAGGGGTGCCGTTGCCTTACTCCGCTTTCACCTCATGCCCCCTCCTCAAATACCGGTAGGCCTATGTCTGCTCTTGACGCTGCTGAGGCCGTATGCTACACTACCGCCGACACCCGGAGCGAAACGCTATGCTAGACACGCGCAGAAGCTGCAATTCAATCGGCTGTTGGGTACTCCGCGCTAGGCGCGGCTAGTACATCCTGCGTAGTGAATAGCGAGGCATGTGTCTTGATGCCGCCCGAAGTCAGGGGGGCATTATTTATTTTGGGGGTACGGAAATGACGACCACGCACAAGCAGATTGCGGTACTGGGCGCTTCCGGCTATGGCGGCGTCGAGTTCCTACGCCTGGCTGCCGAGCATCCTCACCTGGAGGTCACCTACTGCGCCGGACATACCAGTGCCGGCGAGAGAATCGGCGACCTCTACCCGCACTTGCCGCCGCCGTTGGGTGACATCGTGCTGGGCGACATCGCCGTTGAGAAGGCCGCCGCGGCCGCCGACATTTTGGTATTCTGCCTGCCGCACAGCGCCGGCATGGACATGGTCGCCGAGGCCTATCGCATGGGCAAGACCGTAGTGGACTTCTCGGCCGATTACCGCCTCCAGGACCCTGTCGAGTACGAGGCCTATTATCAGGTCAAGCATACCCACCCACAACTGCTAGCGGAGGCGGTCTATGGGCTGCCCGAGCTGCATCGCGACGAAATCATCGGCTCGCGCTTCATCGCGGTGCCGGGCTGCTATCCGACCGGGGTGATTCTGGCGCTGGCTCCGGCGGTCGCGCACGGGATTATTTCTACCGACATGCTGATTGCTGATAGCAAGTCCGGCGTCTCGGGCGCGGGTCGCGGGGCCTCCCTGACGACTCATTTCGCGGAGGTGACCGAGTCGCTGACAGCCTACAAAGTCGCCAGCCACCGGCACACACCGGAAATGGACCAGGAGCTGACCGCCCTGCAGGACGGCGGGAAACTGCAGGTCACCTTTGTGCCACACCTGGCCCCGCAGATCCGCGGCATTCTCAGCACCTGCTATGCCCATCTCGCCGCCGACATGACCCTCGCTGAGGTTCATCAGGTCTATGCAGATTTCTATGCGGACGAGCCGTTTGTGCATGTCCATCCGCTCGGCAAGCTACCAGCCACTAAGCACGTCAGTGGGACCAACCGCTGCGACGTAGGCGTGGCGCTTGACGAGCGCACCGGCCGACTGGTGGCTGTCTCGGCGGTGGACAATTTGATTAAGGGCCTAGCCGGCGCGGCGCTGCAGTGCCTCAATCTTGCTTGCGGCTGGGAGGAGACCACCGGCCTGCCGCTGGTGGCATACTGGCCTTGAACGGCGAACGGCAACAGCTTTGGGAGACCCTTTTTGCAAAAAGGGTCTCCCCAAACCCCTTCCCAAAAACTCTTGTGCAGGGCGGGCAGTGGCTCAGGCGATCACAGGTATGGAGGACAATTCGCGATGGCAGATTGTGTTGACATAAACGAAATCAGCGGCGGAGTACTGGCCGCGCAGGGATTTGTGGCCGGCGCCATTGCCGGCGGCATCAAGCCCCCGCCGGCCCTGGACCTAGTGATGATTCATTCCCAGTATCCGGCGTCCGCCGCCGCGACGGTAACGCGCAACGTATTCCGCGCTGCGCCGACGTACATCACTCAGGAGGCCGTCGCCGACGGCAAGGCCCGCACCATCATCATCAACTCCGGCAATGCCAACGCCGGCACCGGCGCGCAGGGGATGAAGGACGCCCGGCAGATGGCCACTCTGGCCGCGAAGGTGACCGGGGTTGCGGTGTCGGAGGTGATCGTCTGCTCCACCGGCCACATCGGCGACCTCATGCCGATGGACAAGGTAGCCGCCGGCATCGCGCAGCTTGGCGGCCAGCTTGGGCGCGACAATCCCGAAAAGATCGCCCGCGGCATCATGACTACTGATACGGTGCCCAAGCATTGCGCCGTCGAGTTCAGCATCGGCGGCAAAACCGCGCGGCTCGGCGGCATCTGCAAGGGCGCAGGGATGATCTGCCCCAACATGGCGACCATGCTCTGCTTCATCACCACCGACGCTGCCGTCGAGGCCGCCGCTCTGCACAGCGCCCTGCAGTGGTGTGTCGCCCGCTCGTTCAACTGCATCAGTGTTGATGGTGATATGAGCACCAATGACACCGTCGCGCTGCTAGCTAACGGGCAGGCCGGCAATGAGCCGATTAGCGACGAGGCCTCGGCGGCTTTCTTGACTTTCCGCGACGCGCTTGAGTACGTCACTCAGGACCTAGCCAAGCAGATTGCCGCCGACGGTGAGGGCGCAACGAAGTTTGTTACCGTCAAAATCACCGGGGCCGCCAGTTACGAGGAAGCGCGCACCGCCGGCCGCGCGGTGACCAACTACAGCCTGCTCAAGGCCGCTGTCTATGGCGGCGACTTCAACTGGGGGCGCATCGCCGCCGCGGTCGGTAGTAGTGAGGTCCCCTTCGATCCCGACCGGGCCGCAATCACGCTCTGCGGCATCACCGTCTTCGCCAATGGCCAGGTGCAGGACTTCGACCTCCAGGACGGCCGCGCCAAGATGGCCGCGAAACAGGTCGAGATCGAGATAGACCTGGCCCGAGGCGACGAAGACCTGACGCTCTGGACCTGCGATCTGACCCCGGAGTACGTGCACTTCAACGCCGAATATGACGCTGCGGAACTGGCCGGAGCAGAGACGGATTGACGATACCGGCCCGTGGCTTGCTGCGGGCACCGAAACAGGTGAGGCCAATGGATAAGCACGGCAGCCCGGCGAACGGGCGAGCACGCACCCTGATTGAGGCCCTGCCCTACATCAGAATGTGGGCCGGCAAGACTATGGTCGTTAAGTACGGTGGTGCGGCCATGACCGATCCCGCCCTCCAACACAGCGTGATGCGCGACCTGGTACTGATGCACTATGTCGGCGTGCGCGTCGTGATGGTGCATGGCGGCGGGCCTAAGATCAGCCAGATGATGGAGCGGCTCGGCCATCAGCCGCAGTTCCTCGGCGGCCTGCGGGTCACCGACGAAGCCACCATGGAGATCGTGCAGATGGTGCTGGTCGGCTCGGTCAGCCAGGAGTTGGTCGCCTTGCTCAATGCCGAGGGCGTGCCGGCAGTCGGTTTGTCGGGTCATGACGCCAATATTGTTAAAGCGCACAAGCTCGACTCGCCAGCGGGGGATTTAGGTTTCGTCGGGGAGGTCAGCCACGTTGACACGCGCCTGATCGAGACCCTGACGGTCGCCGGCTACCCGGTCGTGCTTAGCTCCATCGGGGCCGGCGAGGGCCGCCAGAGCTTCAATATCAATGCTGACGCGATGGCCTGTGCCGTGGCCCAAGCCCTCAACGCCGAGAAGCTGATCGTGCTGAGCGATGTGCCGGGTGTACTGGCGGACCCCGCCGATGAGGCCAGCGTCATCAGCGCTCTGGCGACGGCCGATGCGCTCAAGCTCATAGAAGAGGGGACGGTGAGTGAGGGCATGATCCCCAAGCTTGAGGCCGCCGTGGACGCCATCGAGAACGGCGTCAACAGTGTGCACATGATAGATGGTCGCATGGAGCACTCGCTGATCATGGAGCTGTTCACCGACGAGGGCGTCGGCACGATGATCGTGGCCGAGGAAGGCGCAGAGCATGACTAATGAAGAGGCCGCCCAACTGACTGAGCAGTACCTGATGCCCACCTACTCGCAATTGCCGGTAGCTTTCGTGCGCGGTGCCGGCAGCCGGCTGTGGGACGCCGACGGCAAGCAGTACCTGGACTTCGTCGCCGGCATCGCGGTGCTAGGGCCCGGTCACTGCCATCCGAAGGTGACCGCCGCCGTCTGCGAGCAGGCTCACAAGCTGATGCACACCTCCAACCTCTACCACATCCCGCCGCAGGCCCAGCTAGCCGCGAAGCTGGTGCAGCTTTCTTGTGCCGACCGCGCTTTCTTCTGCAACAGCGGCGCGGAGGCCAACGAGGCGGCTATCAAACTCGCACGCAAATGGGCCGGCCTGCACCGCTCGCCTGGCTGTCGCGATATCATCACCGCCAACCTCAGTTTCCACGGCCGCACGCTCCTGACGGTCACCGCCACCGGCCAGGAGAAGTACCGCAAGGCCTTTTATCCGCTGCCGGCCGGGTTCAAGTATGTGGACTTCAGCGACCTGGCTGCTCTGCAGGCGGCGATTGACGAGAATACCTGTGCGGTGATGCTGGAGCCGATTCAGGCCGAAGGCGGCATCAACGTCCCGGAGCCCGGATACCTGCCCCAGGTCAAAGAGCTCTGCGAGCAGCACAATATTCTGTTGATCCTCGACGAGGTCCAGACCGGTATGGGGCGCACCGGTGACTGGTTCGGCTACATGGATGAGGGCGTCGAGCCGGACATTTTCACTATGGCCAAGTCACTCGGCGGCGGCTTCCCGATTGGCGCCTGCCTGGCCAAAGAGCATGTCGCCGAGGCCTTCGAGCCGGGCGATCATGCTGCCACCTTCGGCGGCAATCATCTGGCCTGCGCCGCAGCCCTGGCAGCGCTAGATGCCATCGAGACCGAAGGCATGGTGGCCCATGCCAAGGCAATGGGGCGGTATTTCAAGCAGCGGGTGGAGGCGCTCAAGGCCGACTGCCGCTATCTCGCCGGAGTGCGCGGTCGCGGGTTACTACTGGGGCTGGAGTTGCAGGATATAGACGGACGCGAGTTGCAGAAGGTCTGTTTGGAGAACGGCCTGGTGGTCAATGCCCTCCGCGAGGACCTATTGCGCATTGCCCCTCCGCTGAACATCACCGAGGGCGATATTGATGAGGGCCTGGACATCATCGTGACGGCGACGGCGAACTGCTGACACCTCCCACCGCGGAAGCCACACGGAAGGCGAGAGGACCTGGAAATGATTGTGATGGCAGCGCCGAGTTGTTGACAGCTCCCACCGCCGAAGCCTGAGCGAATGCGGGGCTTCCCGAGCATTGTCGCGTGGGGCGGCCTTGCGCGCCGTCGTGTCCGCCATAGCCTTGGCGAAGGCGGAAGCTTCAGCGAAGGCGGGGCTTTTCAGCCCGCCGCCATTGCCATTTTGCTGTTGTCCCCTCTCCCGTTTCGGGAGAGGGCTAGGGTGAGGGCCGCCGTTGTAGGGGCGCATGGCATGCGCCCGGGCCGAAGGCGTGGGTGCGCCCGTGCCGTTGACTGTTGCGTTGCTTTGTTGGGTGGCGGTTGTGCTTCCGGTAGGGGGTACATCCCAGTCGGCCCGATAGGTAGTGTGTCATGTAACCTTCGCGGGTCCGGCTGCTGCCGTTCGGGAGCTGGTGGCGGAGAAGGTGAGCGGGGCATAGTGGATGACTGGTGGTGCGGGTTGTGGGTTGAGTAGTGCTTATTGGCGTTTTTCTCCGTAGGGGCACCTCTGGTCTGGCAACGCGCCGCCAAGGCGATGTTAGGCGGCGAGCGACAGCGACGAGAATGCCTTTGAGACGATGCACAATTGCTTGATTGCACAGGTCCACGCTGGTGGGAGTCAAACGGAGTTAGGGTCTATTAAGCGTGGGCCAAAGCAGGGAGGGGACATGTTGCGTCCGCACTGCGCCCCCGGCCACAAACGCCAGCGCCACAATCCAGGGACAGTGGGTACGCACGCACGAGTACCTATCTAGCTGGTCCAGCCTACCAGATAGAACGGCCCCTGTTCCCTAGGTAGCACCAGGTGCAGTTGTTCAGCTTCAGGAAGCTCTTTACTGAGAATCCAGATACTGCCGAGCTCGCGCGCGGAAGTTACATTTCTCTGTATTGCCACACGGCAGGCGCCAGGACTCCAACGCGGTTGCACAAAGGGGCCTTCAGCCTCCCGAGTTAGCCCGTCAGCCCGACGTTTGCCATCTACTGTAAGGCAAACCCAGTCACTCTGCCAAACCAGCAGTTCCATCGTTTCGGGTGACCAGGCGAATTCAGTAGTTCCCCAGGTCCCCTGTACTCGCGTGGGTGGAATGTCGGGTACCATGTTTGTTACATAGATGCTTTCGGGGGTGGAGTAGGCAAGCTGTCTGCCGACCTTCGAGAAGGCGAATCTCTGCACCCTGTCAATGGTCCCAAGAGAGGACTTGCGCGGATGCGCTACATACAGATGCAGTGTCTCTGACTTACCATCCCAAGCCCCAATCACGGTGCCATCGGCTGATACTCCAAGCTGCGCAATATGTGGCTGCGAGCCTGATATGTTGATGTATGTATCTGCGGGGCGACCCGACGGTATCAGGAACTCAGGTGTGATGAGGCGGCGGAATACTCGCTTCCCACTGGCCCAAATCAGGGAGCCAGGGAGGTCATTGGTAACCCGGGGCCCCCACGCAAAGGCCGGAACCTCAAACCGATCTTCCAGCATGGCTGGTGTGCTCAATGCGAAAAGGCCGGCAACTCGCAGATAACCATCTCCCCCGGTCCAAGCCAAATACTCTGCGTCCGGGGACCACTGGCATCGGAGGTTCTTAGCTTCAGTTGGTGATGACCTTGAGCCTTCGAGCATGAATGCCCGCCCACTCCGGGAGGCGTCATAAAGGAATATTCCATAGTCCCTGGTCTTATCCTCGCCTACAAACGTCAGCCACAGCCCGCGCTCATGTTGGAACCAGTGCAGATCCCTTATCGCTGACTGGTCGCCGCCTGACTCAAATATGCCATGTGGTTCGCCCCCAAATGCATCACACACGAACACATTCCGGGTATTCGGCTTCTCGTTCCACGCGATAAATGCTATCATTCGACCGTCCGGTGATATCAGAGCCTGCTCCGCTTTGCCATGTTCACCTACACGCGATATCGCTCTCGGCTTGGTCCCGTCGGTGAATATGCGGAGAACTTGGTCATTACGTATCACGATGAGCCAGGGGCTACGCAGTTGGTGCAGCCAGACTCCGCAGGAATGCACAAAACGGCCGCTTGGAGCATCCAAGCGGTACCTCTCAAACTCGCGGATGGCTTTATCCTCTTGTCCGCCCAAGACAAATCTGAGGCCATTCAGATAGGTTAAGTCGTGACCTGCCTTGCGCATACCTTCTGCGGTCTGGATCTTGTTATGAGCATCATCCAGGTTGCCTCGGTCCAGCGCTTCCTCGATCTCGGCCACCACCGTGTAGAACATGTTGTTGTCCAGTGGCTCGACGATTAACTTGACCGCTTGTTCATAGTCCCCGTCGGGCGCGAGCTCTAAGTACTTACGCAGGTATCTCAACGCCTCAGGGGATTCTCTGTCTTGCTGTAGATAGGCTATGCCCACGAAATAGTGAGCATCCCTGTATTTTGGGCTGTCAGCGGATTGAGCGATTTTCCCCCCCAGTTCGATCACGCGTGCCCAATTAGCCTCCCTAAACGCTTCCCCAAGCAGGTCCTCTGGCGTCGGAGTGGGTGGTGGTGCTGGTGGGGACGGTTCATCATTGCACCTATCTTGTAGTGTCAAAGCTTCCTGTCGCTCTTCTGTCTCAGGCGCCAGATAGAGAAGTGCCTTATCCACCGCCTTGACCGCATCTTGGCACTTGTCAAGCTTCTCGTAACACTGAGCCATCTTCAGCCAAGACATCCCTGAATCTGGTTTGAGGCCTACGACCTGGCGCAGTATGGCTATCGCTTCTGCGTAATCTCCCTGTTCGTAAAGTCTCTTTCCCTCGGCGTACAACTGCTCCGCTTGGTCCGCCAGTGCGGTGTGCGTCACCACCAGCAGTAGGAGCATTGCGCACACGAGCCGGACGATTGTATGTTTTGTACTGACATTCATCCCAATTCCTCCCCGGCCGAAGCTGTACGATTGTCTCCGGCCTTGCTGAGTGAGGCCTTGTACTATCGAACTTAAGGCATGAGCACGATAGGCCCGAGCGGAACTCATGGGAAGATCATTCGGCCATTACGTATAATTCACCTTTCGCCTTCGATGTTGAGTGACCTGCAGGCACTCTAGTTTTTTGAGAATACGAATACCTTCTTCAGTGCTCAGCAGTCGCGTCAAACTGGCGTCTCTGACTGCCACACAATCCCGAGAATCAACCTCTCATCGCCCAACCCAGCCTGGCTCCGGTCTTCTCTCCCCGGACCTAGTCCTTTTCATCTAGCCACTCATACAGCTCTCCGTAGTGGCAGAACCAGGCCCGACCGGTCGCCGCGGCAGTCTCGAAGATCAGCCGCATGGTCTGCAGGTGCGGATCAACTACGGCCAGGATCGCCGGGTGGCAGCAGATCGAGAACACCAGGTCCTCCTCGATGGCGGTGCGCAGCCCGCTAGCGACGGCCTCGAGCCACTCGTTCAGCATCAACCTGAAGGTGCGGAAGGCGACGCAGTCGGTCAGGCCCATCAGCGGCACCTCCCACAGGCCGTTGGGATAGCGGAAGGGCTGCAGGTCGCGGATACAGCGGGCGAAGATTCCCGGCGCGGTGGTGGTCGGGTCAGTGCCCTCGGGTAGAACCCCGTCATAGACCGCCGAGCAGAACGGGTAACCCAGCGCCTTGAGGAAATCCAGCAATTCCGGCTGTTTGGCGATGATGCCGCTGCGGAAGCCGCCGGGGGTGCGGAAGCCGGTCGGCGCGACGCCCAGTTGCTCCTGGATCAGGCGATGGGTGAGGCTGATTTCGTCCTCCACAACCTGTTGCGGGCTGCGGTTGGCGATCTGCAGGTCGCCCCGGGTGTAGGAGGGTGACAGCTCGTCGGGCGTCTCGGCGATGACGTTGACGTGGCTGTAGGTATGGTTGCCGATGGCGTGGCCTGCGGCGGCGGCCTCGCGCAGGTAGCGGATATCGGGCTGCTCCAGTGCGGCCCCCATCACGAAGTAGTGCAGGTGGGCGTCGTACTCCCCGGCCAGATCGTTGATCTTATCCACATACAGCTTGACCTCGTCGGCGATTAGGTGTTTGCGGCCGGTCCAGTCCGAATCCCAGTACGGCCAGTTGCTGGCCATCTCGACGTCGAAGCTGATGGCGACCGCGAAGGGCTGCTGTGGCGGCATATTGATCTCCTGTCGGGGGCATCGTATCTGATGGATGTGGATAACAGCGGCGTTGCTGTATCGGGGGCAGTATTCCCCTAGTGGCGGGGCGCATCCTGCTGCGCTTGCCGGTAGCCGGGGCGGTAGCCGTGCGGTCTCAGGCCTTCAGCTTGTAGCCGTAGCTGGGGACGGTGACGATAATGTCAGGGGTGGCGGGATTGTCCTCGATTTTGTGGCGGAGGCGCCCGATATGCACATCGAGGGTACGGGTATTGCCGCCGTTGCTCAGCCCCCAGACTTCCTTCAGCAGGTCCTGGCGAGACAAGGCCTTCTCGCAGTGGGCGGCCAGGATCCGCAGCAGGTCGAACTCCTTCGGCGTCAGCTTGACGGGTCGGCCGCGGACGGCGACTTCATGGCGTGCGACGTCTATTGTCAGGTTGTCGAGTTCGTAGCGCTCGCTATTAGCGGCGGGGCTGACGTACTCGTGAGCGCGGCGCAGTTGGGCCCGGATCCGCGCCAGCAGCTCGCGGGAGGAATAGCTGGGGTAGATATAGTCATTGGCGCCGGCCTCGAAGGTCTGCACCATCATCTCTTCATCGTAAGCTTCGACTAGGGTGATAATCGGGACGTCGGTGATGCCCCTGACGCACTCACAGACACGAGGTAGCGAGCCGCTGGCACCGCGCTCGTGAACGACCACTAGGTCAGCCTGTTCGACGTGTCGGTCGAAGCCGCGCTTGGCGGCGTTTTCGAGGATGCTGAAGTGCAGCAGGTCGGAGGAGGTAACCCTACGGAGTTGGTCAGCGATCTCGGAGGGGCAGCCGATCATCAGTAGCGTCCAGGCCACGACAGACCACCCCCCGGAGGTCGCGCCGCGCTAGCCACTAGCTGTCGCGTCGCTCCATGAAGCTGATGACATCTGAGAGCCGAAAACGGCGCTGGTTGCCCGGTGTCCGGAAGCAGTTGAGCACACCTCTGTTAGTATATCTGCGCACCGTGGTGGGGCAGACATCGAGCAGAATAGCCGTCTCCTGCAGGGTCAGGACCGGGTCGAGCAGTCGCTCGACGAGTTCGTCACGGGTCTGCTTGGTACGGGTGCGGGCCTCGCCCCCCTGCTGGGCTGCATCTATGTCGAGTGGCAGACGGCGCTGTCGGGCCTGCAGGGCCCTGAGCTTTTCGGCAGTGTCGCGGTCATCGCCTAGGCGGTCGAGGACGCGCGAGGTGCTAGCGGGTCGGCCTGAGCCGGCCTCTCGAGACTGGCCGCCACGGGCTCTGGGCGTGGGCCGGGCGCCGGCCTGCGCCTGTGGCCCTGCTGCTTGTTCAGCAATTTCCGTGCCGTCAGCGGCTTGGTCGTTGGTCTGGTCGGGCTTGGCGGTCTTGCCGGCGGCCTCGGAGGTTTCCTGCTCCTGGTCGCCGGATTCTTCCTGCGATTTGTCCTGTGGCATTTTCTCCTCCCAACCTCCATTGTGCCGTGCGTTAGCACCTTGTGCGTTAAGTTCACGTCATTTGTCCACTACAGACGGAGCAAGCTGACGTCGCACAAAGAGCGTTCGTCAAGACTGGACACTCCGCCTGACAAAATCCAGCAGTTCTTCGGCAAAGCTGAGAGCCTGAGCAGCTTCATCCTCTGTTGGCGGTACCTCGTTGGGATAGCGCGCCGCGACTGCGTGTTGGTTCAGCGCCATCAGGCTGTATTGAGGCGGTTGCTCCCGTCCCCACCGCTGGAGGAGCCTGCTCAGAGAAAGAAGGTCGTGGGTTCTCGGGATGTCCTCCTCGCCCAGCCACGCGAGATAGGCCTTAATAGCTTTCTCAGCGGCCTGTTGAGCATGGAAGCAGGCAGGCCCAGAGAAACCTCGCGCAATCAATAGACTGGCGACTTGAAGGTCCTCGTGGGCGTAGGTCATCCATGCTTGATAGGAGGCGCGGCTTTCGTCAAGCGGCTTCATACAGCCGCACCCCCTTGCGGTCAGCCTGCCGTGTCACGAAACCGCGAAGATGACGGCCGCGCTCCCAGGCTTGCGGCGTTCGCACAAGTAGATCGAAATCCAGCGGGCTCAGCACCGGCTCCACGACCTCACGCAGGGCCACTGCCAGGCTGATAGGAGACTCGGTGGGGGCCACTACCATCAGGTCGAGGTCACTGGCCTCTTGCTGGCGGCCCTCGGCATACGAGCCGAACAGGATGACGAGTTGGGGATTGGCAGCCTCCACGATCCGGCGCACCGCTTCGCTTAGCTTGGGCTGCAGCTCCGGCGGCAAAGTCGGAATGTCAGTTGCCATGCTCAGTCACCTCCGGCGCGCCAATTCAAATAGCAGTTGGGCAAAGCATCTGTTCAGTCGTTGGCGACAGTGACGCCTGCCGAGCCGGCAGACCATCGCAACGGGCCCTTCATTGCGGCACTGCTAGGCTTCTTCAGCTAGAGTGTGGCATGCGTGCTTCATGTTAATTGCTTTCCTATCGCCTCAGGGCGGCGGCCAGGGACCACCCCACCGTCAGCAATACGCTTAGCAGGATGCTCAGCAGAATACAGGTCGCCAACGGCAGATAGACCGTAACCCCGCCAATGCGCACCACGAAATCACCGGGCAAGCCGCGCTCGCCTGCGCCCGACCAGCGGCCCATCACGTAAACCAAGAGCCCCGCCAGCGCCAAGATCAAGCCGGTAGCGACAAGTAGCTTGCCGATACTGGTCAGAGCCGGTGACGCCGAGCTCATCACAGCTCCCCAATTTCGCGCAACTGCTCAAACTCGGCTCGCGCCGCGGTCGCAGCGCGTTGGTACTGGTCGAGCGGCAGTTGCATATTGGTGTCCAGATAGGTCATCAGGTTGACCGTGGCTTCCAGGGCCAGGCTGTAGAAAAGCTGGCGTCGGAGATGTAGCTGGGCAGCCCCGGTCGGCGGGAGCACGGTCTTGGCGAATCCGGTCACCTCGGTTATCTGCTCGCTGGCTTGCTCCGAGGCCAGGTAGGCCTTCTCCCGAGGCACAACGCGGTCGCGGGAGTAGCTAGCGAACATCCGCATGGCCTCTTCCAGGCTGGCCATGACGGCCTCGTCGGCGGTCATCATGATCTGGTTGTAGCGCTTGCGGGCGACGGGATGGTCGCCGCCTCCGCGCAGGCGCGCGGCCTCGGCATAGCAGTAGAAGCCCTCCTCAAAGCGGCCGGCCGAGACGTAGAGGTCGCCGAGCTTGTCGAATATTTGGCTGCGCAGATGCGGCTCAGCAGTGCGAGCGGCCAGGTCGTAGGCCTCCTCGGCCTCGGGAAGCATCTGGGCCTGGCGGTAAGCATCGCCCAGCTTCATCAGCAGAGAATTGTCCTCGGGATTGCGGGCGACCGCCTGGTCGAGATAGGTAGCAGCGTGTTTAGGTTGGTCGCGGCTGCTGAGAACGTTAGCCGCGCCCACATAAGCGGCCACGCAGTCGGGATCAATCGCGATAGCCTCATCGAAGGTCTCAACGGCCTTCTGCCAGAGGCCTTCGGCGTGCAACAGGGCGGCCAGATGCAGTAGCGGCTCGACTGCCTGCGGGTCCACCTTGGCAGCGCGTTGCAGCCATTGGCGGCGGTTTTCGGTATCGTTTTCGGCAGCGGCGAGCTCGGCCCGCAACAGATATACCCCCAGCAGCGGCTCACCGTACTTGAAGGCCAGGTCGGCCTCGCGGCGGGCCAGCGTAAGGTCGCCCAGGCCCAGGGCCGCACGGGCGGCAGCGGTGTGCTCCGCCGGCGGTTCGCTAGCGGTCGGGGCCGGCACCTCGGCGGCTGTCGCAGGTTGGTCCGGCATTGCAGGCGGGCGGTCCGGTTTGTCAGGCACCGTGGGCGCTTCCCCAGCGGTCGCCGGCTTATCAGGCGGTGCGGTGGTGGTATCGGTAACCGGTGCAGGAACCGCAGGGGTCTGCGGCGGCGTTGCTGCGGTAGTGGTGGGAAGCTGGAAAGGCTGGGCGGCCGCGAAGCCCTGGACGAGATTGGCGGCGAAACGGTCGGCGGCAGCTTTGATGTCAGCGGGGCGCAAGTCCGACAGGACAATCTCGAAGCCGCGCATGGGCTTGGGGCCGGGCCGAGACCACGCTGTTTCAAGCCGCACCTGCTCGGTGGTGTCGGCCCCTGCGGTCATGGTGATGCGCAGCAGGAATATGTCACTGAGGTCAAGTGTCTCCGCCAGCTTGGCGGGATCGCAGCCGGGCGTGCCAGCCAGCAGGCTAGCGAGATCATCGCCGGCCCCGGCGGCTTGCAGCAGCGGCGAACCCGGATGCAAGAGCAACGCCTGCCAGCCGTCGAGGCCGGAGATGGTGTTGATAATGGCATCAGCGAGGGCGCTGAGTTGGCGGGTGTAGGAGCCGGTGGGCGGCTGAAGAATCACGGCGGCGTTGTGCTGAGCCGCCACGGCGGCCGGACTCAGCAGCAGAATAGCTAGTGCCGCATACCGGATCGGTCTGCGCAATCGGCTGACCTCCTACTCTTGGGCCTCACAGAACTCCTGCCCGGCCTTGCAGGCATCCACGGAGGCTTTGGCGGCAGCGCTGAGCTGCGGATTATCCTCCATGCGCTGGCGGTAGGCTTTACCGGCTTGGCCATAGCGGGCCGCAGCTTCGCCGTAGCGACCCTGACGCCTGAGTTCGTCGGCCTGGGCGCGCAACTCGTCAGGGCTGGGCGCGGGTTGTTCGGGCTTGGTGGTAGAGGTCGCCGGCGGGGGCTTGTCACTGATCCAGATGCTGATTTCACCGGGACCCCGGTCCGGCGGCGTTGCGGTCTCCGTAGAGGCGCTGCCGGTCGGCTTGGCGGTTTTGGTCTCATTGCGCGGGCTGATAATTTCGTTGCCGCTGGTGGCTTTGGAGCCCGATTTACCGGCGGTGCCGCTGGAGGTGGCCGAGGGATGACGGCTGCCCCCGCTCACCTCGCGATAAGGGGGGGTAGAGGCCCGGGTAATCGGCGTCGGCGGTGGCACCAGCGGCTCGGCGATTGCGGGCGGCTCTTCCTCGTCGGCAGTCGCCGGTATCACCACCGGCGCGAAGGGGTTGGGGCCCTTGGAAGGGATATACTTGGGCAATTGGGCGGTGCGCGACTCGCCCTCGGCAAGCCGCTCGCGTGCCAGCTCGAGACGTCTGGCAGCGGCCTTGTCCTGCGGGTTGGCCTGGAGCGCGGCCTGGAAATGGGATGCGGCCTTGGTGTAGCGGCCATCGGCCATCGCGGCATTGCCCGCTTCCATCGCGAACTCATAGCCGGCCTCGGCATCGTTGAGGCGGTGGGCATTGCGGGCACTGACGATCAGCAGCGCGCCGACGACGAAAACCAGCAGCGCAGCGGCGACCGACAGCACCAAGGGTGCGTATCGCAGCCAAGTTTCGTCGCCTTCGTTAGCTTCGGGCGCGGGTTGATCTCCGCGCAGAATCTGTAGCTTCAGCAGACTGGCCTTCTGGCGCTCGGCTGCCCGCGAGGGGTCAATGCGCAGCACGCTCTCGTAGGCGTCGAGGGCGTCCTGGAGATTCCCGGCCTCTTCATGGGCCATTCCGAGTAGGGCCAAGGCGGCCAGGTAGTTGGGCTGGAGGGCCAAGGCGCGCTGGCATAGCTCGATGGGCTCGGCGGTGTGGCCTTCAGCCAGGACCTCGGAGGCCTGAGCTACCAGGTCCTGAGCCGAGACGGCCTGCTGAGCCGGGATTTGGTCGGTGTCGCCGGTGTAGGCTTTCTCGGACTGGTCAACCGGCGTGGCAAGCTGGGCGCCGCACTGCGCGCATAGCTGGTTATGGTCGGCGTTGCGCGCGCCACATTCGCTGCATACTTTCATCGCCTGGCTCCTACAGGAACAGATGGCTGTGCTCAAGACGCCTAGAAAGAGGGGGCTGAGAATCTGCCCTTGTTTGTTATACAGGTTTGCAGAAAGTTTCCGGAAAAAGCTATACAGCTCCAGCCGGTATTGTAACCGCGCAGCGCCTGACTGTCAAGTGGCGGACGCGAGGCAGCCGGCGCTCAGATGATGAGCTTGTTGAGCGGGTACTCGATGATGCCCTGGGCACCGGCGGCCTTGAGCTGCGGAATTAGGACGCGCACCGTCTGCTTCAGCACGATCACCTCGATAGCGTGCCAGCCGTTGTTAGCCAGCTCCGAGACCGTCGGGTTCTTGAGGGCCGGCAGCTTGGCCAGCACCGCCTCGAGGTCCTCTTGGCTGCAGTTCATCTTGAGGCCGACATACTGCTCAGCCGCCAACGCGCCGCCCAGCATCAGAGCGATGTTCTCGATCTTGTTGCGCTTCCACAAATCAGCCCAGGCGTCCTGGTTGGCAATCAGCTTGGTCGTGGACTCAAACAGCACGTCCACGATACGGAGGTTGTTGGCGTGCAGGGTGCTGCCGGTTTCGGTGCCCTCGACGATGGCATCCACGAGACTGGGACACTTGGCCTCGGTAGCGCCCCAGGAGTACTCGACGGTGGCCTCGACACCGTGCTCGGCCAGGTACTTGTTAGTCACGGATACCAGCTCGGTGGCGATGCGCTTGCCCTGGAGGTCCTCAGGCCCCTTAATGTCAGCTTCATTATCCACCGCCAAAACCCACTTGTAGGGACGCATACCCTGCTTGGCATAGATGAGGTCGGCGACCTCGACGACGCGGTCCTCGACCCCGCACTCCTTGATCCAATCCAGGCCGGTCAGGCCGCAGTCGAGGACACCGTCGGCGACATAGTTGGGCATCTCCTGGGCGCGCAGCAGCACACTCCAGAGCTCGTCATCATTGAGTTCGGGCGTGTACTGGCGCTCGTCGAGACTGACGCTCCAGCCGGCCTTGCGGAAGATCTCGATTGTGGCGTCCTGCAGGCTGCCCTTGGGTAGTCCGATGCGGAGTTTGGGTTGCTCCATCGGTGTTCACTCCTCGGCTGTATGTGTCATATCTTAAGCCGAATCGGCGGCGGGGTCCGGTGGCTCCGCATACCGTCCGGTCGCGAACTTGACGCCGGAATAGACAAACCAGATGCCGAGTAACATGATAATGACACCGCAAGCTACAACCAGCCAGCCGAGCTGCAGGCGCTGCTTGCCGAGAGCGATGAGCAGCGCAACAAAGCAGTACCAGGTGACATCGGACAGCTCATGGCCAAGGTAAAAAGCCAGATACTCAGAGATCGTCTGCGGGTTGGTATGAGCCACCTGGCCGGCACCGATGGTGGCCCACCAGGCGGTGAAATAGGGATTGGCAATACAAACCGCCGCCCCGGCCAGCATCAGCTTGGCCCAGGGCATGGCTGCGATCCCGGCAGCGTCGAACTGCAAATCGGCTCCGGCGCGGATCATATCATAGCCCATGTACAAGAGCGCCGCGCCGCCGAGTATGCCGATGCCGCCGCGTACCGCCGCCTTAGCCAATAGCACCCGCAGCCCCAGTACCAGGCCGATGACAACCAGCAACTCGAGGGCGGCGTGGCCGGCGACGATCACGGGGGCCGCCCCGAAGCCCAGTACCGAGACCTGACCGATGGTGAGAGCCAACATCGGCCCGGGCATGATCGCACCCGAAAAGCCGGTTATGAAAGCGATGGTAGCGATTCGCGAAATGCGCATGAGGCAGTCTCGGCAAGACCTAACTCAGCCGGGCCGATGACGCCCGGCTTCGGCCCCAATAATACCACAGATCGCGGCAGGCGTAAACCGTGGCGGGCCAAAGGGCCTCGGGGGGCGGACCGGCGTCAAAGGTCCTTGCGATACCGGTAGTTGAAGGCAGCAAACTCGAAGCCCAACTTCTCGTAAAGGCCGATGGCCGGCTTGCGGAAGGGCTCGGTATTGAGGGCGATAGGGCGGATGTCGCGTTCGACCAGGTAGTTTAAGGCCGCGGTGACCAGGGCCTCGCCCAGCTTGCGGCCGCGATGCTCGGGAAGTACGCCGACGCCGGTGAAGTAGCCGCCGCGAACCGAGCCGTCCGGCTCCCGTAGCACCACCGCGTTAGTGATGCCGACGAAATTGTCGTGGTGGCGCATGAAGAACCAAGCGGCCGGATCGAAATGGTCGCGGCTGCGGAAGCTGTCCAGGAAGCCCTGCGCGGTGACCTCACCGTCGAAGATTGTGTTCCTGAGCCGGAGCCAATCGCGCAGATACTCGTCGCGCCAGGTGACCAGCCGATAGCCGCCGGGTGGCACCACTACCTCGCGGAGGCGGCGGCCCTGCGGCCCCAGCAGCATCGTCATGCTCTGATTCTCGGGGTCGGGATCGTAGTAGCCGTGAGCGCGCAGGAAATCGTTGCGCTCGCGGCTGCGGGAATCGATCTGCTCGGTCACCACGGCCTTCATGCCACAGTTGCGCAGGTAGTCCTCGGCGGCGGCCAGTGTCGCGGGCCCGCAGTCGCTCTCGGCGCAGTCGGGAATGACGCAGAAAAAATGCAGCGTGCCCTGCTCGCCTGCGCCCGGACTGGCAGAAAACACCGCAAGGAGGGCACCGTCATCATCCTCGGCGACAAAAGTACCGGCCTGACTGAGGCGGCCCTGGTCGCGCCACTGAGCCAGCACCTCATCGGTCACGATCGGCCAGTTATTGCGAGCCGCATGCAGCACCGGCAGCTCGCGCAGCGGGGCCCAGCCGGTGTTGAGCAGCTCGGCCAGCCGCGCGTCCATATCGGGATGGTAGTTGAGAATCGTCTTGCTCATCGCGCCTCCGGGCCGGCCATGTCATGGGCCAAGTGAGTGATTGAGCTGTATTCGCCGGCGACCGGGCCCGTACCTTGCAGGGGATTTACCGATATGTGGCGAAGCATCGTGCAGCGCAGCGGCGAGGGCACCTGCGCCTGGGCAAGAGGAAAAACTAGTGAGAGACGACTGGCATGACCTCACGTGAACGCGTACTTAGCGCCATTGATCTGGGCAGCCCCGACCGCGTGCCGCTGGATATCTGGGCCACAGCCGAGGTGTGGGAGAAGTTGCAGCGTCACTTCGGTACCGCTGACAACCAGGTCATCCGCGAGCGGCTGCATATTGATGGATTCGCGAGCTGCGCTCCGGAGTACGTCGGCCCGCCGATTCCGCAATACGCCGACGGGACCGTCGAGAACTTCTGGGGCATGCGCAGCCGGCCAATGCAATACGACACCGGCATCTACATGGAGCAGTACCACTATCCGCTGGCCCAGGTGAAGAGCGTTGTCGAGCTGGACGAGTACCCCTGGCCCAGCCCCGACTGGTTCGATTTCTCGACCATCCGACGGCAATGCGAAGAGCACTGCGACCGGGCCATCATGGCCGGCTACACCGCGCCCTTCTACTACCATAATCTGCTGCGCGGGCTGGAACAGTCGCTGGTGGACCTGGTGGCGGAGCCGGAGCTATCTCATGCCATCATCGGTCGCATCTGCGAGTACTTCTACGGCTTCGCCGAGCGGCTGTTCGAGGCCGGCGGCGGACTGATAGACGTCTCCCAATTGACCGACGACTTCGGCACGCAGACTGATTTGATGATCTCTGAGGAGATGTTCGACGAGTACTTTCTGCCCCACTACCGGCGGCTTGCGGACTTGATGCAAGACCACCAGGTGCGCATCTTCCACCACGACGACGGGGCGATGTGGAGGCTGATACCCAGGATGATAGACCTCGGCGTCGCGGTGCTGAACCCGATTCAGTACAAGTGCGGGCCGCTTGACCTGGGCTGGCTCAAGGACACCTATGGAGATCGGCTGGCCTTCCATGGCGGCGTGGATAATCAGGAGGTGTTGCCGTTCGGGAGCGTTGCGGAGGTCGTGGCCGAAACGCGCAAGTGCCTGGCGACCCTGGGGAAGGGCGGCGGCTATGTGCTGGCCCCGTGTCACAACCTTCAGGCGGTGACGCCGGTCGAGAACATCATCGCCATGTACGAGACGGCCTACCACGAGGGGGTATATTGAGGTAGGTGTCCTGACATGCGTTGACCTAGCGAGAATCTCCAGTCCTGTGATTGCCATCCGGCCCAGCCGTTAGCAGAATCTGCATAATTACACTGGAAGCCCGAGCTACGGGATGGGAGCGGAGCCGTAAGGGCGTGACAATATTTGCAGTGCCCGCGAGCAAGCAATATACTACAGCCGCACCAGCATACCAGACAGAGCCGAAAGCAGTTCGCAACCTAGAAGGAGTGATACCCAAAGTGGCCGCACTAACCGCCGGAGCAGCCGCCGTCAACATCACGCCACCAGTCGGCGTTGACCTGTGCGGCTACGGGGGCAGAGCCGGCCCCAGCAGCGGCATCCATGATGAACTATACGCCAAGGCGCTGTATCTGTGCGGCGGCGAACAGGGCGATGCGGCAAGCTCGGCGCGGGAAGCTCACAGCCAGGCAGGCCAGGCGCTGGTAATCACCTGCGATCTGATCGGGCTGGATTACGACTCGGTGGCCGTAGTGCGGGAGGGTCTGGCCCGGGCTACCGGCCTCGGGGCCGAGCAGGTCATGATCGGCTGCAGCCATACTCACTCCGGCCCGGTCACGCCCTGTCTGCCGACGATGGGGAAGCTGGATGAGAACTACTTCGAGATACTGCTGCAGCAACTGGTGAGTGTGGGCGAGCTGGCCTACGGGCGCGCCCAGGAGGCCTGGGTCGGCCATAACCGCGAGCCGGTTGCAGTCGGCTTCAACCGCCGCGAGGTGTCCTGGCCGCGAGTCGCCGAGCCGGTTCCGGAAAAGGGCACGATACTGCCCCATGTGGACGTGCTGGTCGTGAACGGTGCAGACGGGCCGCTGGCGCGGTTATTTGTGCATCCGGCTCACGGTGTGACGCTGGGTGGGGATAATCTGCTGATTTCGGCGGACTGGATGGGCTATGCGCAGCGGTTTGTCGAGCAGCTTGAGGCGGGCTGTGTGGCCCTGTTCGGGCAGGGCTGCTGTGGGAATATCAACAGCGACCCGCGTGGCAGCTTCGAGATAGCCGAGACGCAGGGAAGAGCGATGGCCGGAGCGGTGATCAAGGCCACCGAACTGGCGGAAATGACCAAGGATGTCGGAATCGCCGTCGCCCGCGAGCAGTTGCGGCTGCCGTGCGCTGACCCGCCCTCGGTGGCTGAGGCCCAGGAAGCGTTGCAACAGGCCGAGGCTGACCTGGAAAAGGCCCGCCAACAGCAGCAGTACGGAAACATGATATTCTATGAGGGCATGGTGAAGTGGGCACGGTGGCTTGTGGAGATGTCCCAGAAGCAGGCAACCGGCCTGGCGATTGACTATGAGGTGCAGGGCTTCAGGATCGGGGATTTCGCGCTCGTGGGCCTGCCCGGTGAGGTCTTCGTCGAGTACGCGACGAACCTTGAGGGCCGTTCCCCCTTCCAGCAGACGGCGGTTATGGCTTATACTAACGGCAACCCCGGCTACATTCCCACTGCCGCCGCTTACGCCCGGGGCGGCTACGAAGTTGAGGGCGCCTATCGCTTTTATGGCGGCGGCTACACGATGATAACCGCGGATTCGGAGCGGCTGATTCTGGATGCCGCCGAGCAGGTGCTGGGACGACTGCTGGGTGGGGGAACTCAATAGCCTCGCGATGTTGTTTACTCCAACAGTCGCCCTAGGGCTGGGCCTCGGACCTAACGGGGTATGCTCACGCAGGAGGTTTTCCGGTTATGCGCAGATATGTTGGTGTGGTCGCAATTGTGTTGGCGGTTTACACGCTTTGTTTCGCCAGCGGCTGTTCGCTGTTGCCGCTGGAGGACATGCACGCCCACCAGCACGACGAGCACGAAGACGAGCACGAAGACGAGGCCGCGCCGCCTCCACCCCCTGACGACCTGGACCCGGACCTGGCTATGCACCCGCCTGAGGTGCGGGAGCGAATCAAGCACGCCACCGTAGCCGAGGCTATCGAGATGCTCAAGACGCCGACCGAGGATGTGATCGCGGATGCCGTAACCGTGGCCGGCTACGTCTATCGAAAAAGTCCAGAGCGGGAGCGCAAGCAGTTGGTGGCAGCGGCGGCTGATTTGGCGCAGAACTCCCAGGACCCAGCCATCCGCAAGAACGCCGTCAGCGTTCTGGGCCAGTTCGACAGTGCTCGGCTCGACGTGCGCGCGCATGCGGCCAAGTCCGACCCCGATAATGAAGTCAGAAAGGCAGCAGTCGGGAGCCTGCGTGACGAGGCTGCGGCTAAAGACGTGCTGCGGGAGCTGACCAAGGACCCGGACGCCGAGATTAGACAGATGGCCCAGGAAATCTACAGCCAACTGATGGCGCGGATCGGCGACGAGGGCATCATCGCGCTGGTCCAGGACCTGGGAGTGTATCGCAACGACGCCAGCGCCCTGGCCTCAACTCAGTTGGTAGTGCGAGGGGACAAGGCGCTGCCGTACCTGATAGATGCGGCCAAGAACGACAGCAATAAGCACCGGCGGGCGGCGGCGACCACCTGTATAGCGATGATCTGCGCAGGCAATAACCCCGAACTGGATGAGTTCGCCAAGCGGGCTCATGCCACCAAGCACGAGGGCTCCACGGCCCAGCGCCGCGAGGCTAACCTCGCAGGCCTCGAACCCCTGTTGTATGTTCTGGAGAACGATCCTTACCCGGTGGCCAGAGAGGCGGCGGCCCAAGGGCTGGGGTATCTGGGCTCGGCAAGGGCTGCTGGGGCGCTGGCGAAGGCGCTTAAGGACCCCAATCAGTATGTGCGGCGGCGGGCGGCTGCAGCCCTGGAAACCGTGCCCGCCGCGGGCGTTGTCAAGCAGCTTGCCGAGACGGCCGCCACTGACAAGGTCGCTCAGGTGCGGGCCTATGCGGTGAAAGCGCTAGGGAATGTGGGCGGTCCTCAGGTAGTCGAGGCCCTGGCGAAGGCCACCGAGGACGGCGACCCCGAGGTGCGCCGGCACGCGGCCAATGAACTGGGCCGTCTCCAGGCCCAGGAGGCCCTGACTGCGCTGCTTGAGCTCTTCGAGGACGAGGATGAGGACGTGCGCTGGGCGGCGGTACGCGCGGTCGGCGAGCTGCGCAACAAAGCGGCCACACCGTACCTGGTCAAAGCCCTGCAGGACGAGTATCCGCAGGTCTCTAACGCCGCCGAGCGGGGCTTGCAGAAGCTGGGGGTCGCCAAGCGCAAAGCCACCGGCTTCGCGGAACCGTCCGACGCCTCCGGCTAGTTAGCCGGGAGTCTATCTAACCGATGAAATTCAGAGCGCAGCTCGCGTGCGGGCTGCGCTTTCCGTCTGTTGAGGAGGCTCGAGGGGCTACTCCGCCGCCTGGCGCACCTGCCTGAACACCCGCAAGAAATTGCCGCCCCAGAACTTCAGAATCGTCGCCTCCGAGAACCCACGATCGAGCAGCTTCTGGGTGATCTGCGGCTGGTACGTCGGATCCGGCGGTATCGGATTGGTGGTGCCGTCGAAATCCGAGCCGTAGCCGACATGGTCATCGCCGATGAGATCCATGGCGTACTCGATATGGTCAATGTAGCGGTCGAAAGTGCGATTCTCCTCGTCTTCGGCAATGAAGCGGCGCGGGCATGAGATCCCGATCACTCCCCCATGATCCCGCAGGACCTTGAGTTGGTCGTCGGTAAGATTGCGCCAGTGGTGTGAAAGGGTGAAGCAGTTGCCGTGTGAGAACACCACCGGCGTCTCCGACAGCTCGATGGCTTCATAGTAGGCGGCATCCTTGTTGTGGGCCAGGTCCACGACGATGCCGAGGCGGTTCATCTCCTTGACGGCCGCTTTGCCGAACTCGGTGAGGCCGAGATAATCGCGGCGGGCCCGTTCGCGATCGGCAGGCTCACAGAAGCGCGCGGAGATGTCGGGACTGCGCAGCCCGTCCGGGTCCGGCTCGCCATGGGTCAGTATCGCCACCCGCAGGCCCAGCTCGTAGAGCACGCGCAGTATCCTCAGGCTTCTGTTCATAAACGCGCAACACTCAACCTGGGGCACCAAGCCGATCTTATTCTCGGCCTTGGCCCGTTCGATGTCCTCCGGCTCCAGCGCCAGCAAGAAATCGTCCGGGTAGTTGCGCACGTGCTGGAAGATGGGGTCCCAGAGCTCGATGGCCTGGAAGAGGTCACCGCAGCCGACCATGCAGTTGAAGGCAGTGGTGCCTCCGGCGCGCAGGCGGGGCAGGTCCACATGGTACTCCGGCCACTCGCCGACAATCTCCATCGGCTCCCTGCGGGCCCAATGTTCGATGAAAGAGTCATTGTGACCATCATAGATGATGGCTTTGGCATGTAGCTGCTTAGCTTGTTCGGAGATCTCCATAGTTGGCTTCCTTCGGTTCGGAATGTCTGCTCAGTGCATCGTCTGGCCGCCGTCAACATTGAGCGCCTGGCCGGTGATGTAGGAGGCCTCATCGCTGCAGAGAAACAGCAGCGCGTCGGCCACATCGTCATAGGTGCAGCCCCGTTTCAGCGGCACCTTGTCAACATACATCTGTCGCACTTCATCCTCGGTCTTTCCCCACCGCTCGGCATATTGTGCATAGAGACTGTCAACCCACAGCGGTGAGTCCAGCAAGTTCCCCGGGCAGATGGCATTGACGCGGATATTGTGCTCGGCCAGCTCCAGGGCCAGACTCTGGGTCAAGCCGATGCCGCCGAACTTGCTGGCCGCATACGCGGAGTTCTTGTAGCTGCCGGTCTTGCCCGACTTGCTGTTGATCTGCACGATGACGCCGGCGCCGCGTGGGATCATCGCCCGGGCTGCATACTTGCCCACTAGCATATAGCCGATTAGGTTGACCTCGATGACCGCGCGCCATTTTGCGGCGTCGAACTCAGTTATGTCGCCTGAGATCAGGATACCGGCATTGGATACCACGATATCGAGCTTGCCGAAGTCTTCAATGGCTTGGTCGAAGGCGGCGCGGACCTGCTGCTCATTAGTGATATCGGCGACCAGGCCGAGGGCGCGCACCCCGCAGTTTGCGGCGATTTCGGAGGCGGCATCGGCAACTTCCTCCGCTTGCAAATCCAGCATAACTACATCCGCGCCGGCCTGGGCCAACCGTTCGGCCAAAGCCCGGCCGAGGCCTTGCGCGGCACCGGTCACCAGGGCGGTCTTGCCGTTCAGTGTCTTGGCATGATCCGACATGGCTAGTCCTCCACCAGGAAGTGACTGATCAGGGCGGCTTCGGCGTCTCGGGTCCACTGCAAGGCCGGTCCGAGCTTGGCGACGACGTCGGGCAACACCTCGCCGAGGTCCTCCAGCGTGGTCAGCGGGAGATTGGGGATCTGCGGATAGATGACGATCTTGCCGGAGAAGGTGCCGTCGCGCACCGCCTCCATGCCGTCCCAGGCCGCGTCCATGCCGCCGATGCCGGCCACCGCGCGATTGGGTGAAAGCTCAGCAGTCTCGGTCATCTGAATGGTCTGGGCGAGGTCCTCAATCCCGGAGCCGCTGGAGCCGACGAAGCGTACGCCCCTGAGCGCAATGGCAGTGGCATCTATTTCGGCGGTCGTGCCCCGGGCGATGCCGGCAAAGACATTGAGCATCGCATTGTCGGCCAGATAGGGTGCCGCGGCGGAGATCAGTTGCGGCGCGGCGACCATCATCACGATGTCGTCGAAGCCCTGGGGTGCGATCTCACGGAGCCGGGCATCGAGCTGCTCCGGACTTATCGTGGTTGGGTTGAGAGTGAGCATCTCGACACCGTTTTCTGCGGCGGTGTCGCCGAAACGGGCTGCGGTGATAGCCAGGCGGTCGTCGTCAATATCGGTCACCAGGACTTGGGCCGGCCGGCTGCTGCTCTCCAGGGCCAGTTGCAGGTGCATCTGCCCCATTGGGCCGGCACCGCCGACGATCCAGGCCTTGCCGCCGGGCTGTAGATGCAGCGGCCGGACCTTGCGGTAGGCCGCCAGCGGGTCGCTGGGGCTGGCACCGGCATAGTAGGTGCCATCATAGTGGATGCGGCCGACGTCGAGGCTGACGGGCCTGGAGAGCGGCTGGTCGGTGACGAGATTGAGCCGGCCACCCTTCGCCAGCGAGCGGTCGGCGGCCTCGACGGCTTCCGGACTGCCGCTGCCCAGCACGAAAACATCGTCAAAGCCCTTGCCGTCGGTGTAGCTGTCCACCAGCTCGGCTGGGTTGATCTCGCTGAAGGCGGGGGTAGTGGTGAGCTTGACGCCCGCGCCGCCGGCGATACTCCGGACCTGCTCGGCGATCTTTTCGGGCACTTCGGTCATCACGACCTGGCGGGGTACGCTGGCATACTCAAAGCTGGCGAGGCGATAATCCTGCTGCTCGGCTCCCGGGGTGCCGATGAGCCAGACTGCGCCGCCGGGCTTGAGGTCGCTGCGGCGGACCTCGCGATAGGCCCGCACCACACAGGCCCAGGGCTCGGCCAGCGCGGCCTCGGCATAGCCGGTCTCCGGCTTTACGGGCAAAAGATAGCAGCCGTCGTCGCCATCGAGAATCTCCTGCCCGATTAGTACGTATTGCTCAAGCCCCCCGGGCAACATATACCCGAAAGCCAGATTGACGCCGTTGAAGTAGATGTCGGCCTGGACGACAAAGCGGTCGCCGATGTGGTAGTGCTCGCGGCGGTTCTCGCCCACGGCGATGATGGTCAGGGAGACCTCGTGGCCCAGGATGATCGGGTCGTTGGCCAGATCGCGGCCATAGAGGCGGGGATGGTCACCGCCGAGTTTGATTATCTTGGTATCGGAAAAGCACAGCCCCGCCGCGTCAACCCGGGCCAGCAACTGGTCGGGACCTGGCGCGGGGATGTCGGCCTGCTGCGGGGTCTTGTCTTTGCCCAGCGCCTCCAGGCCGACGCCATACAGATACCACACAAGCTGCTTCTCGGGCAGATCTTGATGCCCCGAGCGGTATTGCTCAAATGACTCAAACATGGTTATCCCTTCTACTCCTGACTGATTGTCCTACGGCTCGGGCATCTCGGGTATATGCCGGGAGGTCGGGGTTCTCAATCCTATGCCCCTTTGATTCCCCCTTCCCCACCAGGGAAGGGGGGTAGGGGGTTAGGAAAGCTTGCCCTTGCCGTACGGAGGGGCGGCCCCTTACCTCTCATCCAGCCCCTTCTGCCGGTACTCTTCATCGGGTCGTGTGGCTAGGCGGCTGACATCTTCCGCGCTCAGAGCATGCACGCCGCCGGCGGCACAGGCGCCGAGTATGATCCGCGCGGTCTTATCCAGCATCGCGGTGATGTTCTGTACCATCGCCGGCGTCTGGCCTGCTGCGATCAGGCCATGATTCTGAAGCAGTATCGTGCGTGGCGGCTGACCGGTGCGGTCGGCGTACTCGGCCACCCGGCGATGCACGGCTTTAGCCAGAGGCAGGCCCGGGTCGGTGTAAGGCACCAGCACATACTCCTCACCACAGACGACGATCTCGTCAGGAAACAGCCGTGCGGCGAAAAGCTCCTGCCAGTTATCCGAGCACAGGATGCTATTGACCGCGGTGGGGTGGGTATGGCCGACGAAGCGGACCTGCGGATAGGCCAGCAGCAGCGCGTGCAGCACGGTCTCGACCGAGGGACGCAGCGGTCCCGGCTCGACACAAGCGGCGGCCAGGGCCTGCTTGATCTTCTCATCGCTCAGGTCCGGGCCGTCAAGCAGCGCCAGCAGCGGCTCGCCGCAGACCTGCACGAAGCTCTGGGGCGTGCTTTCGACCAGCTTAGCGCCGCTGGCCTTCACCCAGAAGCTGGTCTCATCCGCTTGGGCGGAAGTATTGCCTTCGCCGAGTATGACGTATTCGCGTTGCGGCTCGGCCAGCCACAGCGACATTTCCACAAGCTGATCGAGGGCCGGCGTGTGCTGTCTCATCCAACTTCGCTTCCATTCTGTCTCCAGATTGCCCGTATAGACGATTTCGCCCTGCCACGGCGAAAGACCTGCCCGATCCTGTATTAGAGTTGCTTAACTGGCAGGAGGTGAAGCCGTCCGTGTGCAGGAAATTACCATCTAGCAGAAGAGATCTAGTTCAGGAGGAAGAGACATGGAGTTCAAATTCTCAATCCGCGAGGGTATGGCACCCGGCAGCAGTATCGCCGAGAAGTTCGAGAACCTCAAGCAAATGGGCTTTGCCGGCATCGAGATCACCAGCCCGCCGACCGAACAGCTTCTGGAAGCCGTTCTCGAGGCCTCCCGCGCCACCGGCATCGTACCTAACATCGCCTCCTCGAAGCACCTCAATATCCTCGACCCTCGCCCGGAGGAGCGCGACCGCTGTATCCAGAGCATCAAGGAGGCCCTGAGCTTCTGCGGCGAGGTCGGCGGCGTCGGGGTCATCGTCGTGCCGCTGATTGTCACGAAGATGCAGAACCTGCCGCGCATCCCCGATCTGTCCCCGTTCATGAGCCAGGCGGAGCTGGAACGGGCCGTGCTCAACAGCATCCTCACCGAGCTGGCCGACCACTGCCAGGCAGTTGGCGCCGATGTCATTATCGAGCCGCTCAACCGCTACGAGCAGTGGTGGCCCTGCACGCTGCAGGACGGGGTAAGCATCTGCGAGGACGTTGGCAAGCCGGGGATCTCGATGATGGCCGACTTCTTCCACATGCACATCGAGGACGCGCATTTCGATGAGAGCATCCGTGCGGCGGCCAAGTACCTCAAGAACGTACACCTGGCCGACAGCCAGCGCTGGCTGCCCGGCTACGGCCACACCGACTTCCGTCCGGGTCTGGCCGCCCTCGACGAGATCGGCTATGAGTACTATATGGGGTTCGAGTGCGCGATCCCCGGCGACCCCTTCGAGGAACTGCCCAAAGCGATGGACTACCTGCGCGAGCAAGCGCCATAGTCGAGACGGGTTCAGCGCCTGAGACCGACGCCGCCATCCGGGGTGCCTATGCCGGCACGAGGGTCAGAAGGCTGACTTCGGGGCGGCAGCCGAAACGCACGGGCAAGACCGCCATCCCCACGCCGCGTGAGACATAGACCTGCTTCGAGCCATCGCGGACAAGTCCGCCCGCGTACTTGTGTCCGTACTTGGAGGGAAGTACCAGCGGCCCCAGAAGCGGCAGGACCACCTGGCCGCCGTGGGTGTGGCCGGCGACCATCAGCTTGACGCGCGGGTCGTTCATCTGCTCATTGTAGTCGGGATTGTGAGACATGAGAATGACCGTGGCGCCCTGGGGCACACCTGACAGCGCCCGGTCGAGGTGCTGCTGGTCGGTCCAGAGGTCGCCGACGCCGGCCAGGCAGAGGTACTGCCCCTGCCGCTGCAGCCACGCCCTGGCGTTGGTCAGCTCAACGATGCCGGCGCGGCGCATCAACCGTCGCGTCTTGACCAGGTCCTCGTCCTCCCACTGGTCATGGTTGCCCAGTACCCCGAAAACCCCTAGCGGCGCTTCCAGGACAGACAAGGCTTGATAGACCGGCTCGATGTACTTGGGGCTGCGGTGGACGTTGTCGCCGGTGACCAGGATCAGGTCAGGGGCGAGGTCCAGCGCCATGCCGATGGCCGTATTGATGTGGTCAAGGTCAATCCAGGGGCCGTGATGCAGGTCGGTAAGCTGGACGATGCGCAGATTGGTGAAGGCGGGTGGCAGGCCCGGTATCTTGACCCGACAGCGGTCAACCCGCAGCCAGTGGGGTTCGACGAATGAGTAGCCGAGCGAGCCAGGCAGCAAGACCGCCAGGCCGAGACAGCCGACCCGTCTCAGGAACTCACGGCGCGAGATGCGCTCTTCGTCAGGCTTCTGTCGGTCCATCTTCCTGCCCGCAAGCGGGTGCAGTAGTCGCTAGTGACTGCCATTGAGGGTCGGCTCCGGTGGCTCCTCGCTCGCAAGGCGTAGGCCGGGAACGTGCTGGAAATCGCGCCTGTTGTGTGTTAGTAGCGGCAGGTCATACAGAATTGCGGTTGCCGCTATCCAGCCGTCAGCACAGGAGAGCTGTCGTCCGTTGCGTCTTGTGCGGGCCATCACTTGGGCCCACGTGCGACACAGATCGCGGTTGAACCCAAAGAGGACGAAGTTGCGAACGTGCTGCTCCATTTGTTGCTTACGGTGTTCTCCCCAGTGCCGTTCCTCGGCCCATCTATATAGCTCTGCCAGGGTCATGAACGAAACGACGACAATCTTGCCTGTAAGATGCGGGATATACAACTGAGCCCGAGTATCTTTCTTGAGTATATAGGATACTACATCCGTATCGAGGACAACTGCATCGTTCATAACTTCGGCCTATCCTGTTGCTGGTCTCGGCGCCACTGTCGAACTGCGGCCACGAAGTCGTCAGCGCTCTCATCTTGTGGCCAGAAATCGCCCGAAAGCGCATCGAGATCGGTAAAAGGCGCGACTCCTTGCCTGGCCGCGAGTTGGTGGATGTCAATCGCCTCCTCAAAGCCCAGCAGGTCGCCACCTGTCGAGGTCGTCTCTTTCTCCACTATCTCAATATCGACAATGTCGAGATTCGTTATCTTACCGCCCTTTTCTGTAGCTTCACCCAATACGCGCACCTGCTTACGCAGCGCACTGTGCACAGCGTCGCAGAGGGTTTCATCAAATGTGCAGGGGACCGGGGAGCCCCCAGGCGGATGTACGCGACAGCGGTAGCCGGTTTCTTTGAAGTCGCCCATGAGCAGACGCCCCTCCAGCGTTCGCCGGTTCTGGGCGGGCTGCTGAATACGTGCAGAGATGTAGTCGCGAACGGGAGCATTGAAGCCTACTCTCGTAGTGAGCTTGCGTGTCCGAAGCTCGAAGTCTATGCTCTCCACTCCTGCGTCAAGGATTCTGCCGGTGTCTCGCAATGCGGATAGAACGCCCCTGTCGTATCCCGGAGGAAGCTGTGCGGAGTGATCCTTCAGGAGTCGGATGCCGCCGAACAGCTTTTCCAGGGCCTCTTCGCCGAGGTTCTCATGCTGGAAGAGCGATGGCTCTTCTGCTTGCTGGGGCTCTCTTAGTCGCATATCCAGAACCGTGCTAGCGGCGCCGATACCGGCCAATTCCAGTGTGCAACTGTCAACGATGTGGGCGGGCGTAGGGCCACTTTTGACACTGGTAGTATGGCCCTCTATTATCATGGCAACCCGGAACAGCGCGTTCTGTAGATCACTGGCGAAAGCCGCAAGCTGCGAGAGCGAGATGCCACCGCCTCGTACGGCCGTGCCCTCTAAATGCGCCTGCAGGGTGGCCATTTTCCGGTTCATTGTCTCACCTCCCGTACCTGTTAGACATCCACATTATAGCCTAGTTTTGGCCCTGCTGCTCTGCTCAGGGTCAGATTATGAACAGCTCCAGCTCCATTACCGCGGCGAATTTGTCGAGGAGTGGCAATTCGTCGCCCCTCACTAAAGCGACATGGTGAGAGCCGCCATAGTAAAGATAGGCATCGAGGAAAACCCTGAGCTCGCAGTTGGGGCGGAGCTTGCAGTGTGGCGTCGAACCCTCGGGCAGGGCATAATCGAGCACCTCGGCGGTAGTGGCGATGAGCTTGGGCCGACCGCCGGCGCCAACTGTGAGATTGACCATCGTGACCGGCCCCGGGGCGAAATTGAACGCAATCGAGCTGGATACGCCGCCGCTTCCGACCCAGCCCTCGCGACGAATAAGCTCCGGCTTGCCAGAAGCGAAATGCAAGTTGCCCTCGGCGAAATGCGACATCAGAATCGCCCCGTCGTCGAAATCCATGCAGAACATCTCGGTGAAAGTGCTCATGCCGGTGAGGTAGTGCATGGCGGTGACGGCGGCGGCGGAGGTGATGTCACCCTCCCCTCCGAAGCCGATCCCCTCGGTAATCAGCTTGGTAACCCCGGCAAAAGGTAGCGCAGGGAAGCGGGGATCGGCGCCGAGAACCTCATAATGAATCGCCAGGGCATCGAGGCCGCGTTGCGCAACAACCTGGCGCAGGGCCCACTCGGCCCGGGCTGACTCCAGATGCTCCTGTTCCGCTAGCTCCGGCGAAATGTCGAATTGCTCGCGGTCGGAGGCAACGATTGCATGCAAGTCCGTCTCCGGAGCTTGCTGGACGGCCTCGGCCAACTCGTCGAGGCCGAGGTGCTGAACGTGGCAGCCGATCTGCTGCATGAAGGCGGTCTCATCCACCCCGAAATCGCCCATGTCCTGGAAGGGATAGCCGATCAGGCCGATTTCGGCTGCTCGCATGCGGCGGGCAGCCACGGCAGCCTGCGCCCACTCGGCCAACTCCCGTAGTGTCGCTTCATCCTCCCAGTAGCCGGTGACCACACCGAAGCTGCGACCGGCCCGCACCAACACGTTGGCGAGGTCCTGCTGGCCGTGCATGCCGTGATTCTCCAGCACATCCTGGTACGAGAAGTCGTCGCCGAGGCCGCGCTTGCGTTGGGTGTTGAAGAGCACCACCGGGCGGCTTGCGTGCATCAGCGCTTGCATGGCGATCAGGCTGGGGGAGTAGGAGAAGTGGACGACAACAATGAGATCAACCTCAGCGGCGGCGAAGGCGGCCATCGCCTGCTGCACACCGGTACGGGTATTGACGATGCCGGTAAAAGTGACCTCGGCGAACTCGGCCAGCTTAGCGACCAGTTGGCCGGCGAACTGCTCCTGATTGGGGCGCAGCTCGGGATTGGATGCATCGTAGAGTTGCAGCATCAGGCCGAGTAGCCCGATACGCGGCTTGGTGTTGGCCGTCATGATTGGTCAGCTCCCGTCGTATTGAGATGTGTTGGATAGTTCGAGAACCTGGGCCCAACTCCCTGCCTAAGCCCGCCCCCAGCCTGGCGATAATGCCCACAGGCACGGTGGTTGAATCGTCAAGCCGGCAGGTGAACGGGCCGGGTAGGGGCAACTTAGTAGGTGCGCGGAGTACAAGCAGCGCCCGCGGCTTTGACTGTCACGCGCTTGGAGTAGTGCGCGGTACGCCAGGCTGAAGCAGGAGCGCGGTCCAGCACCTGGAGGAGTGACCAAGATGTTGCACAACAGCGCAACTGGCTTGGGTGGTATCAGTGCGGTGATTGCAGTGGTGATACTGGTGGGCCTGCCGGCTTGGGCTGCCGGGCAATCCGGAGAGGTCAAGCACCCGGTGCTGGACTATAGGATTGACCCGGCAAGGGCGGCCGAGTACGAGCAGGCCGTCGCGCGCGTCATGGCGATGAGCGATGAGGAAATGCTTTCCTACGTCCCAGAGAAGCCGTTCTGTCGGTTTTGCTACTGCCCCAACTGCCACGGTGGCTCCCAGGGCTCAGGGATATATGAATGGAGCATTGACCGCCCCGAGGAGCTGAAATGCAAGTACTGTGGCATGGTCTTTCCCAATGACCAGTATCCGGACGACCAGATACTGGAGGGCAAGAACGCGCTGGGGGAGACCATCACGTACCGCTACCACCAGGACCGACAGCGCGACGACCTGACGATCTTCATCCGCGCGCACATCCTGATGCACAAGCGCTCCTGGATTATGGCCCAGTGCAACGCCCTGGCGACAGCCTACCACGCCACCGGCAACGAGGAGTACGCGCGACGCGCAGTGCTGATCCTGGACCGCACCGCCCAGGTCTATCCGCACTATCCGGTGATGCAGCACCCGATCACCAGCTTCCAGTTCGCCAAATCCCAGGAGCCACCGTTCGCCTGGAATGCGGGCAGATGGGGGAATTTTCACAACGAGATCCCCAAGTCCGTGATCCGGGCCTATGATCTGGTGTATGAGAGCGAGGAATTCGACAAGCTGTCAGAAAAGCGGGGCTACGACGTGCGCGAGAAGCTGGAGAACGATTTCTTGAAAGTGACCTATGAGGCTGCCGCCGCCAGTAAGTACCATGTGGGCAACGTGGTGGGCTATGATGTGACCGGTGTTGCGGTACTCGGGCGGGTCATCAACGAGCCGGCCTACGTCCATCGGGCCTTCGGCTGGATGAAGCAAAACGTTGATGAGGGCTTTTTCTATGACGGGATGTGGCACGAGGCGCCCTCCTACCACTACATGACGATGGGGGGCCTGCGCTCGGCCTTCAGCACCGTGAGGGGCTATTCGGATCCTGCCGGCTATGTTGACGAAGTTGACGGCACGCGCTTTGACGACCTGGTTCCTGAAGAGGTGGTGCCGTTTTTGGCCAAGTGTGTGCAGGCGCCGTCGGTGGTGGATTTCCCTAACGGCTGCTCCACTCCCGTCCACGATACCTGGCCCGGGGAACGGCGCTCCCTGCCGCGAAGGGCAACGGTGTCCACCATCTTACCCGGCTACGGTCATGCCTCTCTGGGGCGTGGCGAGGGGCCGCACCAGATGCAGGCGCAACTGCACTTCTCCGGTGGCTACGGCCATGCGCACCTGGACAACCTCAACCTGACCCTGTTCGCCAAAGAGCGCGAAATGCTCTGTGACATCGGCTATACCCACACTAAGCTGCGCAGCTGGGCGGTTACTACCGCCGGCCACAATCTGGTGGCGGTTGACCGCACCCCGCAGACCTACAGCCACTCCGACGGTGATCTGCTCGCCTTCTTCCCCGACAGCAACGGTGTGGCGATGGTGGAGGCAGACGGCAAGCGCGCCTACGCCAACATCGAGGGCCTGGACATGTACCGGCGGATGTTGGTGGCAGTACCGGTGTCCGACGAGGATGCCTATGTGGTGGACGTCTTCCGCGTTAGGGGTGGAACGGTCCACGACTGGCTGCTGCACGGCAGCGCCGACCACGAGATGACCGCAGAGTGCAATGCGCAGCTTAGCGGCAGTCGCGAGAATATGCTGGAGCCGGGCGAGCAATGGCAGGAGCCCCGCAGCGAGGGCTCCCGCTTCAACCCCTACGGTGTCATCCGTGAAGTGGCTGCAGGCCAGACCGACGGCGATGTGGTTACGAGCTTCGCCTATGTTGACGAGCCCGACAAGGGCGTCCGGGTGCATCTGCTAGGCGCCGAGGCGAGCGAAGTTTACCTGGGCCGCAGCCCCTCGATACGGAAGGCCGGGCGCGAGAGTAACCAGGCCTATGACTACTGGATGCCGCAGCTTATTGTGCGCCGCCGAGCCGCAGAACAGACCAGTACCTTCGCCGCCATTGAGGAGCCATACTCCGGGGAGCCGTTTATCAGCAGCATCGAGGCGCTGGCACTGACCCCGCCGCAGGACACGGCAGTGGCCCTGCGCGTGACCCATGGAGATAAAGCTGACACCATCATCAGCACCCTCGATGGGCCGCCATACCCGGAACGTGCCACCGGCGATGGTATCAGGATTAAGGGGCGGCTGGGAATTGTGCGCCAGGTAAACGGCAAGACCACCGCCATGTGGCTGTTTGAGGGCGAAGAACTGGCCGCCCAGGATTGGCGAATAGCTTCCGAGAAGAGCTGCTATACGGGCCGAATAGAGGCCGCCACGCGCAAGCTGGAAGGCGCGGAGTACGATGCCTTCATCAGCGATGCACAACTGCCGATGGGCAGCGCACTGCACGGCATGTGGATGATAGTCACGCATGGGAATGGCTACACCCACGGCTACGAGATAGACCGGGTCGAGAAGCAGGATGGCAAGACGGTAAGCGTGCTGACTGATGACCACGGGCTGCGGATTGAGGGCGATAAGACGACGGAAATCTACTTCCCGCGCCGGGAGATCGAGGGCAGCAACAGCTTCGTCATCCCGCTGGCCGTGACGGTGGCGAAGACGGAATGATCATGGGGCACGGGGCACAGGCTGGAAAGCCTGTGCCCCGCGCTAGTAAGGTTGAGGAGCCATAGACATGTGCAACTGCTATGGGTTTGGTATTCTTCATTTGATCGTGGTATATGCGCTGGTGGTGGCGGTACCGGCGGTGGGTGCCGGGCGAGCTCTGGGTATCAAGCATCCGGTGCTGGACTACGGCATTGATGCGGCGAAGGCGGCGCAATATGAGAAAGCCGTCGCGCAAATCATGGCGATGAGCGAAGATGAGATGCTTGCCTTCGTCCCCGAGAAGCCGGTGCTGGTGTTTTGCTACTGCCCTAATTGCCACGGTGGCTCGCAGGGCAATGGGGTCTTTTCGTGGAGTGTGGACAGGCCCGAGGAGCTGAAGTGCCGGTACTGCGGCATGGTGTTCCCCAACGAGCAGTATCCCGACGACCAGATTCTGGAGGGTAAAAACGCACTCGGCGAAACCATCAGCTATCGCTATCACCAGGATCAGAAATATGACGACTTGCGGGAGTTTTTCGGTGCGCACATCCTCTACCACAAGCGGAACTGGATTGTGGCCCGCTGCTTAGAGTTGGGGAAGGCCTATCAAGCCACCGAAAAGCCGGAGTATGCACGGCGGGCGGCGCTGATCCTGGACCGCATCGCTCAGGTCTATCCCCACTATCCGGTGGTGAAGCAGTGGATCCGGTCGTTCGATTTTGCCGCCTCCCAGGCTCCGCCATATCCGAGTAACGGCGGGCGCTGGGGGCGCTGGACGGCTGGCGAGCTGCCCGGCGACCCCGCGTTGTGCTATGACCTGGTCTATGACAGCGACGAGTTCGATAAGCTGTCGGAAGAGCGCGGCTATGATGTGCGAGAGAAGCTAGAAAATGACTTCTTCAAGGCCATATTCGAGGCGAATAACACACCGCCGCTGACCGAGGGCGGACAGCTTGCCACGCGGAATCTGCGACGGGCCGGTGTAATCGGGCGGGTTATCAACGAGCCGCGCATGGTGCACTGGTCGTTCGGCTGGCTCCGGCATATGGCCCACCAGCGCTGCTTCTATGACGGGATGCTGAATCTGGCACCCTCCTACCACTACCAGATTCTGGGCGATTTCAGGATCGCCTTCGGCAATCTGAAGGGCTATTCGGATCCCGAGGGATACCTGGATGAAGTTGACGGCACGCGGTTTGACAATCTGGTCCCGGAAGATGAGCTGCCATTCATAGTGAGGGCGTACAATGCGCCCTCGGTGCTGGATTTCCCTAACGGTTGCTCCAGCACGATCCACGATACCTGGCCTGGTGAGCGGCGCTCCCAGCCCCGTGAGCGGACCGTTTCGACGATCTGCCCGGGCTACGGCCATGCCTCCTTGGGGCGTGGTGAAGGGCCAAACCAGATGCAGGCCCAGTTGCACTTCTCCGGCGCTTACGGTCATTCCCACCTCGATAATCTCAACATCATTATCTGGGCCAAAGAGCGGGAGATGGTGTCCGATTTGGGCTATACGCACACCCGCGCGCGCGGCTGGAACAGCGGCACCATCAGTCATAACCTGGTCGCCATCAATCGGCAGGGGCAGGACGGCGGCGGGAATGGCTCGGCCGGCGACCTGCTATGGTACTTCCCGGAGACCGAAGGCATCAGTGTCACCGCAGCGGACGGCAAGCGCGGCTACCACAGCATCGCGGGCGTCGAAAGATACCGCCGGATGCTGGTGCTGATACCGGTGTCCGATGAGGACGCTTACGTGGTGGACATATTTCGGACCAAGGGCGGCACGGTGCACGACTGGCTGCTGCACGGGGATGCGGACCATGATATGGCGGCCACCTGTAGCATCCAGCTTGAAACCGGCCGCGAGAACATGCTCGAAGCCGGGGAACAGTGGGAAGAGCCGGTCAGCGAGAGAACCTCTTTCAATCCCTACGGCGCTATCCGGGAAGTGGCTGAGGCCACGACCGATGAGAGCGTGGTGACAACCTTCAGGTACGCAGAAGAGCCGGATAGGGGCATCCGCATCCACGTGCTCGGTGAGCAGGCAACTGAGGTGCATCTGGGGCGGAGTCCGTCAGTAAGACGGGCCAAGAACGAGGACAGCAAGGCCCTCGACTACTGGATGCCGCAGCTTGTCCTCCGGCGGCGGGCCGAAGCTGGGCTGGTCAGCACCTTCGCGGCAGTGGCCGAGCCGTTCGCCGGCGAAACCTTCATTGACAGTGTCGCATCGCTGGCAGTCGCGCCGAGTGACGATGGTGTGGTGGCGCTGCGCGTCAGTCATGGAGAGGTGACGGATACCATCATCAGCACGCTGGATGCAGCGCCATACCCCAAGCGAGCAACCGCAGACGGCTTCAGCCTCCAGGGCCGACTGGGGATAGTCCGGCAGCAGGCAGGCAATATCATCGGCATGTGGCTCTTCGAGGGGGAAGAGCTCGCCGCGAAAGATGGCAGGATTACATCGGAGCAGGCGGCCTGCAGCGGCGAAATCCAGGCCGCTACGCGGAAGGCTGAGGGTGCCGAGCAGGACAGCTTCATCACCGAGGCTAATCTGCCTGCAGGTGAGATGCTCCGGGGCGTCTGGATGATCGTTACCCACGGCAACGGCTACACCCACGGCTACCCGATAGAGCGGATTGAGAAGCAAGGGAACAAGAGCGTCATCGTGCTAGGCATGGACCACGGCTTGAGGATCGAGGGTAACAAGACTACGGAAATATACTTTCCCCAGCGGGAGATCGAGGGCACCAACGGCTTCGTCATCCCGCTGGCTGCGGCAGTGGTGAATCACTGACGGGCCATAAGCACACTCAGTCGGAGTTGAGAGAGAACGGAGAAGGACGTGAGGCATGGTGAACACATTTGAGGCCGGTTTAGGCAACGTGGCGAGCATACTCGCCGTAATCATTGCGCTGGTGAGTGTGGTAGGGACTGCCTGCGGTGCCGTGCAGACGCTGGGCGTCAAGCATCCGGTGTTCGACTACAAGATTAATAAGAACAATGCAGCGGGCTACGAACAGGCCGTCGCGCGCGTCATGGCGATGAGTGATGAGGAGCTACTCGCCTTCGTCCCTCCCTACGCATACACGAGGTTTTGCGAGTGCCCTAACTGCTACGGCGGCGTCGAGGGCAACAATATCTTCATCTGGAGCATTGATAAGCCCGACGAGCTCAAATGCCGGTTCTGCGGGGAAGTCGTCTATCCCAACGACAAGTACCCCGAGGACCACGTGATGACCGGCAAGAACAAGCTCGGCGAGGAGATCAGCTTCCCCTACTACCTCAACGAGGAGAAGGACATACCCCATTTCTTCAGCACCCACTTGTGGTCCCACAAGCGTGACTGGCTGATGAGCCAGTTGATCGCTTTGGGCAGAGCTTACCACGCCACCGGCAAGGAGGAATATGCTGCACGGGTGGCTCTGGTTCTAGACAAGTTCGCCCAGGTCTATCCCCACTATCCGGTGATGCAGAATGGGTGCCGGAGGTTCAGGTTCCGCGAAAGCCAGGAAATGCCATATGCCTGGGATTCCGGCAAATGGGGATGCTTCCACAACGAAATACCCAAGCCGCTAGTCACAGCTTACGACCTGGTCTGTGAGAGCGAGGCGTTCGACAAATTATCCGCAGAGCGCGGCTATGATGTGAGGGAGAAGCTGGAAAACGACTTTTTCAGAGAGACGTTCAAGGTCATCGCCGTCAGCCCCTACCACGTCAGCAACGTGGTGGGCTATGATATTGCCGGCGCTGCGATACTCGGCCGCGTCATCAACGAGCCGGCCTATGTGCACCGCGCCTTCGCCTGGATGAAGCAGAATCTGGATGAGGGCTTCTTCTACGACGGCATGTGGCACGAGGCCCCCTCCTATCACTACATGACTATCGGCGGCATTCGGGCCGCCTTCGACACTGTCAGAGGTCATACCGACCCACCCGGCTATGTGGACGAGCTAGACGGGACGCGCTTTGACGATTTCGACCCCGACACCCAGGTGCCGTTCTGGGCCAAGTGCATTCACGCGCCGGCGATAGTCGGCTTTCCCAACGGCTGTGTGTCGCCGATCCACGACAGTTGGGCAGGCTCCAAGCATGGCGCACCACGCGCCCAGACGGTCTCGACAATCCTGCCCGGGTACGGACATGCCTCACTGGGGCGCGGCACCGTCAATGACCAAATGCAGGCCCAACTGCACTTCTCCGGCGGCTACGGCCACACCCATCTGGATAATCTCAACCTGACACTCTGGGCCAAGGGCCGGGAGCTGCTGCCGGACCTCGGCTATACCTGGACCCAGATGCGCTACTGGACGTTGTGCACGCCAGCGCACAATACCGTCGTAATAGACCGCCAGGATCAGAACGGCGGCAACTCGGACGGTGACCTGCTGTGGTTCTTCCCTGACGCCGGCGGCGTGTCGGTGGTGGAGGCCGACGGTCGGCGCGCCTACGCCAAGGTCGAGGGCCTGGATACGTACCGGCGGATGCTGGTGATGATTCCGGTGTCGGATGCGGACGCCTATGTGGTGGATATCTTCCGCGTGCGCGGCGGCGCGATGCACGAGTGGGCGCTCCACGGCGACGCCGACGAAGATAGCACAGCCACGTGCAGCCTGGCGCTGTCGGGAAGCCGCAAGTGGATGCTGGAAGAGGGCGAGGAGTGGCAGGAGCCTACCATCGAGGGCTCTCGCTTCAACGCGTACGGAATGGTTCGCGATGTGGCAAACGCGGAGACGGAAGGCGACTTCAGCGTGGAGTTCAAGTACGTCGAGGACCCCAGCCGGGGCGTGCGTATCCACATGCTCAATGACCAGTCTAGCGAGGTGTGGCTGGGGCGGGCTCCCTCAGTGCGCAGAATGGGGTTCGGCACCCAGGGCGACATGCGCAAAGCTTACGACTTCTGGATGCCGCAGTTGCTGGTGCGCCGGCAAGCCGAAGCACCCCTTGCCAGTGTCTTCGCAGCGGTCGAGGAGCCGTACTCAGGCAGGTCGTTTATCAGGAGCGTGGAGCGGGTGGCGCTCGAGCCAGCCGATGATGGCGCGGTCGCGCTGCGTGTCACTTGCGGCGACACGGTGGACACCATCATCAGCACCCTCGACGAGCCGCCCTATCCGGAGCGTGTCAGCGCCGACGGTGTCGCCTTCAACGGCAAGCTGGGAGTAGTGCGTAGGGTGAATGGCAAGACCACCGGCGCGTGGCTATTTGAGGGCGAGAAGCTGACCGGCGGCGGCTGGGTAGTGGATTCTGAAAAGGGCCGCTATGAGGGTCAGATCGAAGCCGCAATGCGCCAGGCCGATGGGGCGGGACATGATGCCTTCGTCACCGAGGCCGAGCTCCCCGGCGGTCAGGTGCTGCACGGTGTCTGGATGATCGTTACTCACGGCAACGGCTACACCCACGGCTACGAAATAGACCGCGTGGAGAATCAAGACGGCAAGGCCGTGGTGATACTAACCGACGACCATGGGCTGAGGCTAGACGGCAATGTAACTGAGGAGGTCTATTTTCCTCGGCGCAAGATCGAGGGCACCAACAGCTTCGTGATCCCGCTGGTGGCAGCGGTGGTCAAGGGGCAGTGAGAAGCGGGCGGACCACGTTTCGGGCCGATCAGCCGGAACTCAGGAGATGGTGATACGGATGTCGTTTCACACAATTGATGGTATGAGTTATCTGCTGCAAGTTGCAGTGGCGGTGGTGTTGGTTGGTGCTTCTGCGGGCTTCGGTGCGGGCCAGGCTTTCGGGGCTAAGCACCCGGTGCTGGATCATGGGGTTGATCCGGCTCGGGCGGCCCAGTATGAGAAGGCCGTCACGCGGGTCATGGCGATGGGCGAGGCGGAGATGCTGTCATGGATGCCCGAGCAGCGCGGGGCGACCTTCGTGCGCTGCCCGAACTGCTACAAGGGCATAGACAGCAATAACATCAAGTGGTCGGCGGATCAGCCGGAGCAGTTGAGCTGCACGATCTGCGGGACGCTGATCTATCCGAATGAGAAATGGCCCGAGAAGGACATCATGGAGGGCAAGAACAGCCTCGGCGAGACGGTGCGCTACAAGGCGTGGTATAACCAGGAAATGGATTACTATCACTGCTTCAGCGCCTATATCGCCGAGCGCAAGCGTCGCTGGCTCCTGGAGGAGCTATACAACCTCGGCATGGCCTATAGTGCCACCGGCAAGGCGGAGTATGCCCGGCGGGTGGTGCTGGTTCTGGACAAGATCGCCAACGTCTATCCGCACTATGTTGTGGCGATTCACGGCAGCAACCAGAATCGCTACTTCCGCATCTGGGACAGACAGCAGCCGCCGTACAACTGGTCGGCCGGGAAATGGGGATGGCACAGCCCCTCGAATGAGGTACCCTTCAATACGGTTCGCACCTATGATCTTGTCTATGACAGCGAGTGGTGGGACAAGCTCTCGCAGGAACGCGGCTACAACGTGCGCGAGCGGTTCGAAAACGACTTCGTGCGCGACACCATCGCCGCGGTCCAGGCCTACCCGACGCATATCAACAACTACGCGGCATATCTCGGCAGTGTGGCCCGGATCGGCATGGTTATCGGCGAGCCGGCCTACGTGCACTGGGCCTTCCGGTGGCTGGTGAAGAACGTCAATGCCGGCTGCTTCTATGACGGGATGTGGCACGAATCGCCGTCTTACCACTACATGACGATGGGAGGATTGCGCAGGTCGTTTGCGTACCTGGAAGGCTATTCGGACCCGCCCGGGTATGTGGATGAAGAGGACGGCACCCGCTTCGACAACTTGGAGGCGGTGGCGGCGGTGCCATTCTGGGAGAAGGTGCAACATGCGCCGGAGGTGGTTGACTTTCCCAACGGCTGCTCGACACCGGTGCATGATACTTGGGCCAACGAACGGCGCTCGAAGCCTCGTGTGACGACCGTCTCGACGATTCTGCCGGGCTTCGGTCACGCCTCGCTGGGCCGGGGCAGCGGCGCCCACCAGATGCAGGCGCAACTGCACTTCTCCGGCCATCACGGGCACTCGCACTACGATAACCTCAACCTGACGCTGTTTGCCAAGGAGCGGGAGATGCTGTCGGACATCGGCTACACGTGGACGCGGATCCGCTGGTGGCCGGCGCTCACTCCCGCGCACAATCTGGTGGTGGTGGACCGCAAGGAACAGGCCGGCGGCGTCACCGATGGCGACCTGCTGAGCTATTTCCCGGATGTCAACGGTATCGCGATGGTCGAGGCCGACGGGCTGCGGGGATACCATAGCCTGGAGCAGGTGAGCATGTACCGGCGCATGTTGGTGCTGGTGCCGGTGTCCGAGGCGGACGCCTATGTCGTGGACCTGTTCCGCACCCGCGGCGGCGCGGTACACGATTGGCTCCTGCACGGCAGCGCCGACGAGGACATGACCGCAACTTGCAGCCTTGCGCTGACCGGCACCCGCGAGGACCTCAGCGAGCCGCCTGACAGCGACCGGGACAATCCCCAGGCCGGGTGTCGCGGCTACAGCGTGATGCGCGAGATGAGCTTCGGCGACACCGAGGACACCTTCAATGTGACCTTCACCTACAGCGACGCGCCGGATACGTCGGTGCGCACGCACGTTCTGGGCAATGCCGCGGCGCGGGTGTTTCTGGGCAGGAGTCCGTCAATACGGCGCGCGGGCGTCGGCAGCAGAGGCGATAACACCAAGATCTTCGACTTCTGGATGCCGCAGTTGGTGGTGCGTCGCCAGGCCGCCGCTGACCAGCCGCTGCATAGCATCTTTGTGGCGGTCGAAGAGCCGTTTCGTGGCGATAGCTTCATTGATAGCAGCGAGCCGCTTCAGCTCACTCCGGCAGACGAAAATGCAGTCGCCCTGCAGGTGAGACACGGCACTACGGTTGATACCATCATCAGCACGCTGGATGAGTCGCCGTATCCGGAGCGCAAGACCGCGGACGGCATCGCTATTCGGGGTCGCCTGGGAGTGGTGCGCCAGGTAAATGGCCGCACAAGCGGGGCCTGGCTGTTTGAGGGCACAAGCTTGGCCGCCGGCGACTGGGTAGTGAAATCTGAGAAGGACCGCTACGAGGGCCGGATCCAGGCCGCCACGCGCAAAGCCGACGGCGCCGACGAGGATGCCTTCATCACCGACGCGCAACTACCTGAGGGGCAGGCGCTGCACGGGGTGTGGATGGTGGTGACTCACGGCAACGGCTTCACCCACGGCTACCCGATCGAGCGCGTGGCAAAGGCCGGGGGCAAGACCGTAATTGTGCTGAGCATGGATCATGGGCTGAAGCTAGATGGCGAGCAGACTCAGGAGGTCTTCTATCCGCAACGGAGCATCGAGGGGGCCAACAGCTTCGTGATTCCGCTGGCGGCGACAGTGGCGCGGCTGGACTGATGCGGGCGGCAAGTAGCGTAGAACAATCAAGGGAGAACCGGAAAGGGTAGGAACCATGTCATCGTGCACAACCGATGGGGCCGCCTATTTGCTGGCGCTGACGGTGATGCTGGTGATGATGTCGGCAGCGCCCGGACGCGGCGCCGGGCAGGCCGTCGGCATCAAGCACCCGGTGCTGGAACACGGTATCAATCCGGACAATGCGGCCGCCTACGAAGCTGCGGTCGCGCGGGTCATGGCGATGAGCGAGGCGGAGATGCTGTCGTATGTGCCGGAGAAGCCGTTCGTGCGCTTCTGCTATTGCCCCAACTGTCATGGCGGCTCGCAGGGCTCGGGGATATATAGTTGGAGCATAGACCGGCCCGAGGAGCTGCAATGCAAGTACTGTGGCATGGTCTTCCCAAATGAGCAGTACCCATGTGACCAGGTTATCGAGGGGGAGAATGCCCTGGGCGAGACGGTCACCTACCACTATCACCAGGACAAGACGCGGGGTGACCTGCAGATATTCATCCCCGGACATATCCTGATGTTCAAGCGCGGCTGGATAATGGGCCAATGCCGCGCCCTGGGCAAGGCTTACCAGGCCACGGGGAAAGAAGAATACGCGCGGCGGGCGGTGCTGATTTTGGACCGGGTGGCGCAGGTCTATCCCCACTACCCGATGATGCGGCAGTGGATTACTACTTTCGCCTTTCCGGCCTCCCAGAATCCGCCCTACTCGGCAGCCGGCGGCAGATGGGGACGCTGGGCATGGGACGAGGTGCCGTCAGGCGTGGGCGAGTGTTACGACCTGGTGTACGACAGCGAGGAATTCGATAAGCTGAGCCAGGTCCGTGGCTACGACGTGCGCGAAAAGCTGGAGAACGACTTCTTCAAAGCGACATACGAGTATATTAACACCTTCGAACGCCACGACAACAATATTTCGCCGTTTTATCTGACAGCGGCCGCCCGGATCGGACGGGTAATCAACGAGCCGAGTTGGGTGCACTGGGCGTATAGGTGGCTGCTTGAGATACTGATAGGCGGCTGCTTCTATGATGGCATGTGGCATGAAGCGCCGTCGTACCACTATCAGGTGATGAGCGGACTGACCACGGCCTTTAACGACATGCGCGGCTATAGCGACCCGCCCGGCTATGTCAATGAGGAGACGGGCAAGCGTTTCGACAACCTCGACCCGGACACAGACATCGCCTTCTTCGCCAAGGCCAAGAACGCGCCGGCGATAGTCGGCTTTCCCAATGGGCGCGTCAGCCCGATCCACGACACCTGGGCCAACACCAGCCGGGCCAAACCCCTGACCGAGACCGTCTCGACGATCTGCCCCGGCTACGGTCACGCCTCGCTGGGACGGGGCATGGGTCCCGACCAGATGCAGGTCCAATTGCACTTCTCCGGCGCTTACGGCCACTCGCATCTAGATAACCTCAATCTGACGCTGTTCGCCAAAGAGCGGGAGATGCTCTGCGATATCGGCTACACCCACACTAAACTGCGGCACTGGTCGGTCTGCACCATCGGCCACAACCTGGTGGCGGTTGACCGACAGAATCAGGCGGGTGGCGACTGCAACTTACTGGCCTTCTTCCCCGATGCCAACGGCGTATCAATGGTGGAAGCTGACGGCAAGTCCGGCTACCGCAAGATCGAGGGCCTGGATATGTACCGCCGCATGTTGGTGCTGGTGCCGGTGTCTGATGCGGATGCCTATGTTGTGGACATCTTCCGGGTCAGGGGCGGCTCCACGCACGATTGGCTGCTGCACGGCAGCGCTAACCACGACATGACGGCACAATGCAGCCTCGAGCTGACGCCCGGGCGCGAGAACATGATGGAAGCAGACGAGCAGTGGGTGGAGCCGAAGACCGAGGGCTCGAGCTTTCCCTCGTACGGTGTAATCAGGGAGGTAGCCGAGGGCAAGACCGACGGCGATATGGTGACAACCTTTACCTATGTTGACGAACCGGACAAGGGCGTGCGAGTGCACCTGTTGGGTAGTGGCGATACAGAAGTCTGCCTTGGCCGCAGCCCCTCGATCCGGCAGGCTAAAGCCGACAGCGCCAAGGCGTGGGACTACTGGATGCCACAGCTCATCGCCCGTCGGACCGGCGAAGCACCTCTGGCGAATACCTTCGTCGCCGTCGCAGAGCCCTTCTCAGGCAAGACATTCATAGACAAGGTGGAGGCCGTCCCGCTTGTACCTGAGGCGGAGGGTGCAACCGCCCTGCGCGTCACCCACGGTGATACGGTTGACACCATCATCAGCACCCTCGACGAGCCGCCGTACCCGCAGCGGGTGACGGCCGATGGCGTCACTATCAGCGGCAAGCTGGGGATGATTCGGCAGCACAATGGTGAGACGGTCGGGGCCTGGCTGCTCGACGGTGCGGCCCTGGCCGGCGACGGCTGGTCGCTGAGCACTGATGCAGGTCCCTATACCGGAGACATAATCAGCGCCACCCGCAAAGCAGACGGCGCGGAGGCTGATAGCTTCGCCACCGAGGCCAAGTTGCCGGCAGGTAGTGCGCTGCACGGGGTGTGGATGATCGTCACCCACGGCAACTGCTACACACACGGCTACGAGATAGACCGGGTAGAAGACCAGGCCGGTAAATCGGTGATAGTGCTCACCGACGACCACGGGCTGAGGATCGAGGAGGGGATGACCCGCGAGGTGTTCTACCCCCGGCGGGAGATCGAGGGCCAAAACAGCTTCTATATCCCCCTGGCCGTCACCATGACCAAGGCAGGATAAGAGGCGCCACCCGATCCCGCCAGGCAAGCAGGCAAATCATCCCAAGGGACTGATAAAGATGGCAAGTTGCAGCGGCTACAACCTCGTTCATTTGCTGGCAGTCGGTGTGATGATCGGGGCGGTCGCTCTACCGGCGCTGGGTGCCGGGCAGGCGGTCGGCATCAAGCACCCGGTGCTGCAGCACAGCGTTGATCCGGCCAGGGCTGCCGACTACGAAAAGGCCGTCGAGCGCGTCATGGCGATGGATGAGGAGGAGATGCTCTCCTATGTTCCCGACCGGCCGATGCGGGTATTCATCCAGTGCCCGAACTGCTACGGCGGCTCCTATAGCGGCACCTTCACCTGGGATATTGACCGGCCTGAGGAGCTGACCTGCAAATATTGCGGGATGGTGTTCCCCAATGACAAGTACCCCGACGATCAAGTGATCGAGGGCGTTAATTCCTTGGGGGAGCCGTTCAGCTACCGCTACTACCACGAGCCCAAGAAGAATGTGAATATGTTCTTCCGGGCTCATATCATGATGTTCAAGCGCGGCTGGATACTGCAGCAGGCCCACAACCTGGCCCTGGCTTACGCGGCGACAGGCAAGGGGGAATATGCGCGGAAGGCGGCTCTGATCCTGGACCGCATCGCCCAGCTTTACCCGCACTACCCGGCCATGTACCAGTGGATTACGGCCTTCCACTTCCCGGCCAAGCAGGAGCCGCCCTGGCCGCGTGCCGGCGGCAAGTGGGGTCGGTGGATGGAAAGCGAAATCCCCGAAGACACCGTCATCGCCGCCTACGACCTCATCTACGCCAGCGATGAGCTGGACAAGCTGTCGGCAGTCCGAGGCTACGATGTGCGCGAGCAGTTCGAGACCGACTTCCTCAAGGCCACCTGGGAGTATATCAACACCTGGGACGACTTCACCGACAACATCGCGCCCAGCTACCTGATGCGCACCGTTCGCATCGGCCAGGTCATCAATGAGCCGCACTACGTCCACTGGGCCTACCACTGGATGCTGGAGATACTCTACGGCGGCTGCTTCTATGATGGGATGTGGCGCGAGGCCCCCTCATACCACTACCAGACCATCAGCCGGATTGTGGCGGATTTCAGGGAGTTGGCGGGCTATTCGGACCCGCCTGGGTATTTTGATGAAGAATACGGCGAGCGGTTCGACAATCTGCAGCCGGAGCAGGATAATCCCTTTATAGCCAGGGCCTTGCGCGCGCCCTCGGTGCTAGATTTCCCCAACGGTTGCTCCTCGCCGATTCACGACACGTGGCCGAATGAGCAGCGCTCCCAGCCCCGCGTCAAGACCGTTTCTACCATTACCCCCGGCTATGGGCATGCTTCACTCGGGCGCGGCGAAGGCCCACACCAGATGCAGGCCCAACTGCACTTCTCCGGCGCTTACGGCCACTCGCATCTAGATAACCTCAATCTGACACTGTTCGCCAAGGGCCGGGAAATGCTGTGTGATTTAGGCTATAACCACACCCAGGCGCGGCGCTGGTGCTCCTCTACCATCAGTCACAACCTGGTGGCGGTTGACCGGCAGAACCAGACCGGCGGCGACTGCGACCTGTTGGCCTTCTTCCCGGACGCCAACGGGGTGGCAATGGCCGAGGCACAGGGCGAACGCGGCTACCGCAAGCTCGAGGGTGTGGAGATGTACCGGCGCATGTTGGCGATCGTGCCGGTCTCCGACGAGGATGCCTATGTGCTGGATATCTTCCGCGTCAAAGGCGGCAGTATCCATGACTGGTTGCTCCACGGCAGCGGCAATCACGAGATGACCGCAGACAGCAATGTCAAGTTTACCGGTACCCGTGAAAACATGCTGGAGGCGGGCGAGGAGTGGGTCGAGCCCCGCGACGAGCAGTCCGATTACAATGTCTGGGGCTGCATTCGCCAGGTGCAGGAGGGCACTAGCGACGGCCTGATCCGCACTACCTTCCGCTACGTAGATGAGCCGCACAAGGGCGTCCGCGCGCATTTGCTCACCGGCGGAGCGGTGGAGGTCTATCTGGGGCAAAGTCCGACGCCGCGCAAGGCCGGCAACGACACCCGCAAGGCCTTCGACTACTGGATGCCGCAACTGGTAGTGCGGCGGCGCGGCGAAGCTCCCCTGGAAACCAGCTTCGTGGCTATCGAGGAGCCCTTCAGCGAGCGCACTTTCATTGACTCCGTGGAGCCGCTGGCAGTACAACCCCCCGCCGAAGGTGTAGTGGCGCTGCGCGTGACCCACGGCGATACGGTTGACACCATCATCAGCACGCTCGACGAGCCGCCTTATTCCGAGCGTATCAGCGCCGATGGTGTCAGCCTCCGGGGCCGGCTGGGGATAGCGCGCCGGCAAGCCGGCAAGACCACCGCGATGTGGCTGTTCGAGGGTGAGGAGCTGCTCTGCGGGCAGTGGCATTTCAGCACCGAGCGCGGCGCGTACCGGGGCGAGATTGCGGGCGCATTGCGCCAAGCCGACGGTGACGCGCACGATGCCTTCGTGACCGCTGCCGAGCTGCCGGTGGGTGAGGTGCTGCGCGGCGCATGGATGATCGTGACCCACGGCAACGGCTACACGCACGGCTATGAGATCGAGCGCGTCCTCACGCAGGACGGCCGGCGGCTGATCGTGGTCAGCTACGACCACGGCCTGAGACTAGAGGGGGGCAAGACCAAGGAGGTCTATTTCCCGCGCCGCGAGATCGAGGGTGTCAACACTTTCGTCATCCCGCTAGCGGCCAGTATAGTGCAAGCCGAATAGCACTTGACGGCCGCGGCTCCCGCAACCTGACAGCAGTCCTTATGTTGCATAACGGCCCGGGAAGCCCCAGGAGGACAGGCTTCCCAGCCTGTCCGTAGCCTCGACAGGCAAGGATGCCTGTCGTCCAGGAGACTTGGGAGGGGAGAAGTGCAAGCGGGTGCTTGTCGTCCAGTAGCTAGCTCCGGTGGGTTGCGTGACGAATCCGCTCCAAGCCACCACAAAAGCCCCAGGAGGACAGGCTTCCCAGCCTGTCCGTAGCCTCGACAGGCAAGGATGCCTGTCGTCCAGGAGACTTGGGAGGGGAGAAGTGCAAGCGGGTGCTTGTCGTCTAGTAGCTAGCTCCGGTGGGTTGCGTGACGAATCCGCTCCAAGCCACCACAAAAGCCCCAGGATGACAGGCTTCCCAGCCTGTCCGTAGCCTCGACAGGCAGGGATGCCTGTCGTCCAGGAGACTTGGGAGGGGAGAAGTGCAAGCGGGTGCTTGTCGTCTAGTAGCTAGCTCCGGTGGGTTGCGTGACGAATCCGCTCCAAGCCACCACAAAAGCCCCAGGA
>Ga0180431_10000091_pt1 | contig 117539 bp, 99 predicted proteins | sample SS_ome_11_FD_132459 | JGI IMG/M metagenome (GOLD analysis project Ga0180431, IMG submission 132459) | Hypersaline lake sediment archaeal communities from the Salton Sea, California, USA - SS_1_MS_1 metaG | ecosystem: Environmental > Aquatic > Non-marine Saline and Alkaline > Hypersaline >...
CACCCTTCGGGCGAAGCAATCTCACCACGTTAACTTCGTTGCGGCCCGATCGGCGTACCTTAGTACGCCTCACGAGCCGCTTCCTTGTCACCGCGGCAATCTTGCTCCGTGGCTCATCCAGGCCACCTGAAAGGCCGTTAGAGTATTACTTTTTCCTTAATGACAAGGGTGGGTGGGTCGGCCTTGCTCCGTGGCTTATCCAGGCGGAAGCTGGGCACTAAATATGGTTTTCACCTGAATATCAGGGTAGGGTGGGAGGGCACGCCTCACGAGCTGCTTCCTCATCGCTACCGCAACCTTGGCGAGTGGCTCATCCAGGCATGTGCTGGGTCCTGGGTATGGTTTTTACCTGAATACCAGGGCGGGGTGGGTCGGCACGCCTCACCATATACAGTCTTGCCGCCAAGGCAATCTCGGCCCGTGGCTCATCCAGGAGCGTTCAGGGCCCTGAGTATGGTTTTTTCCTGAATGCCAGGGTGGGGTTAGTAGGCAAGAATGGGGTGGGGAGAATCCCCCCCCCACCTAATTTAAATACTTGTCGAACCAAGCCAGGACTCTCTGGTAATAGTCGAGAACGTGGCTGGGATATCTTCGAACGCCATGGCCTTCATTGGGATAAATAGCCAGGACGGTTTCCACCCCCAGTTTTTTTAAAGCGGTAAACATCAATTCAGCCTGGTTGATGTTGCAGCAGAAATCCCAGGCTCCATGGACAAATAGGGTTGGTGTCTTGCAATTTTTTATGTATTTGATAGGGGACCATTCCCAAGCTTTCTCGAAATCATCGATGGGCATGAATCCGCCGTCGCTTTCAAACCAGAGGGAGTTGGCATCCGTGCTCCAATCCGTGAGAACATGGCTTATCGATGCCACCGGAATCGCGGCCTTATAGCGGTCGGTATGCGTGATGATCCAATTGCTCAGGTATCCGCCGTAGCTTCCACCGGTTAATCCTAAACGTTCTTTATCGAGGAATTGAAAATTATCCAAGACATAATCCAGCCCCAGCATGAGATCTTTATATTCGCCGCCGCAGAGATCTCCGACAATGAGGTCGGAAAATTCCTGCCCGCGGCCGGAGCTCCCCCTGTAGTTCATGAACATCACGGCGTAACCCTTGGCCGCCAGGTATTGAAACATCGCCGTTCTGGGAAGACTGCAGCCGTATTGGCCGTGAGGGCCTCCATGTACGGCATGGATCAGGGGGTAGCGGGTTCCTTTTTGGAAAGCCGCGGGTTTCATCAGCCAGCCTTCGATCAAAGTCCCGTCAAAACTCGGAAAAGAAAAGGATTCACTTTCAACGATCTCGACTTGATTGACGAATTCCTTATGGAATTTTGTAAGCTGCTGCTTTTTCAGATTCACGGTAGACTTGGTTTCCCTGATGCTGAATATTTCAGGAGGATGGGTGAAATCCGTATAAACAAAGAAAATATCACCATTTATACCCAGGCAAAAAGCATTCACCTGCCCGTTCTCCTCAAAGATACAGTCTACCTTACGTCCTTCTCTGGGAGCCGTATAGAGCCCAACACGTCCATGATTCTGGGCGGTGAAATAGATTTTCTTTCCGTCATACGCCCATTCCGGTGACATGCTCCAGCGATCCAGAGGGGCCGTAAGGTTCACCGGATTGCCGCCAGTTTTCGGCATGATACACACTTTATAAAGTTCGGCGTCACTTTCCTTGCTGCGATGATCGCGGTTTCTGCCGAGGAAAAGAATGCTGTCTCCGTCAGGGGACCATTTGGGGGTATACTCCGGGCCGATGGTGTTGCTGATCCGCTTCATCTCCTTGCCTTCGGTGGAAAGAAGGCAGATGTCGTTATTGGAATTGAAATCATCCTTACCGGTTTGATTCGAAACGCAGGCGATCCATTTTCCATCCGGAGAAAAGGAAATCGAATGATAGTCATAGTCTCCGGAAGATATTCGGCGGGGATCACCCCCTTTATTCGATATGAGCCAAACGTGGGTCCTTCTCAGGTCGGAATAATAATAAAACGTCTTGAATAGCAGTCTGTCCACTACCATGACATCGTTTCCGGAGGGGAACTTGCCGGGGGATGGATCGTTTTTATAGTGCCTGGGGCCGGCCGCGTTGTAGGCCAGTGTCTTTCCGTCCGGCGACCAGCAGAGCTCGTTTCCCCTCATCCCAAGATAGGCATTGGATTTTTCCAATTCCGCCAGCGCACGTTTATTGGAACCATCCGCATTCATGACGCATAAATTCAGCGAGCCTCCCACTGTTGAAAAAAATGCGATATATTTGCCGTCGGGTGATAATCTCGGGCTGGAAAGGGATCCCTTGATATCAGTAAGAGGTTTTGCCTTCCCGCCGTCTGTGGGCATCACCCAAAGACTCGAATAACCGCGGTCCGCTTCCAGACTTTTCTCTGAAAGGATGAAATATAGAAGCCTGCCGTCAGGGGAAACTTGGAGATTTCCCAAGTTTTTCAAACGAAAAACATCCTCCGCAGTCCATGGCCGTTTTGTGGGTGGATCCCCCAAAACCGCCGAGGGTGCAAAAAATATCATGGCAAATAAGATAATCATGGAAATATAAGCTTTAATTCTCAAGATTTGTCCTCCTTGAATTTCGATATATCCCAGACCTTTGGAGTGAAATCGCTCCCGATACAGCGGAGCCACTCGACTTCCTGCCGTTCAGCTCTTTATACATTTTCGGCAGCATTGTTTTCAAGCCTTTGTTTTGAAGATGCGCATCATTATTATCATTTTTATTGAATCAAAAGGGTAACATGTGATACATTACACATCAGGGGGTTTTTATGACGGCGAAAAGTATTCTCAATCTTAAATCACTGAAAGAGCAGGTCTATGAGTATCTCCGCCAGCAGATGCAGAAAGGAGAGCTGCGGCCGGGGATGGTCATCAACACGGAAAGTACCAGCAAGGTCCTTGGGATAAGCCGAACGCCGCTTAGAGACGCGCTGCTGCAGCTGGAGATGGAGGGATTCGTCACCATCATGCCGCGCAGCGGTGTCCGGGTCAACGGTCTCGAACTGAAGGATATCAAAAACTCCTATGAGATCATAGGTGCCCTGGAAAGCGCGGCTCTGGCCGCGGCGTTCCCATTTCTCAAAATCGCACACGTACGAAAAATGCAGGAATTAAACGATCGAATGAGAGCCGCGATCGCTGAAGATGATTTCAGCGCCTATTATCGGTTTAATCTAGCGTTCCATCGTGTCTATCTCGAAATCGACGGCAACGAAAGTCTTATCCGAGTAGTGGAAAATCACAAAAAACGGCTGTATGATTTCCCGCGTCAGCAGGGTTTCGTAAAAAAATGGGAGGAAGCCTCGATTGGTGAGCATCAACTGCTGGTCGATTTAATAGAGAGGGGCCGGGGCGAGGATTCGGCTCAATATATCCGTGATGTCCACTGGTCGTACAAAGTTCAGGAAAAATATATCCGGGAGTACTACCGCCAGGCGCGGAGTATCAATGAAATCGGGGAGAAATAATTGGAAAAAGGCCTCGTATTCGATATCAAGCGCTACGCCGTCCACGACGGGCCCGGTATCCGCACTACAATCTTTTTCAAGGGTTGTCCGCTGCAATGCCGCTGGTGTCATAATCCCGAAAGCATCGGGGGAGAGCCCGAGATCTTTCTGAGGCCGTCGCGCTGCGATGCCGACTGCGGCGACTGCTTGTTGGCTTGTCCGGAGCAGGCGCTTTCCAAAAGGGGAGGCTTTATTCAGCTTGACCGTGCCGCCTGCCGGCTCTGCGGAACATGCGTGGAGACCTGCGTGTTCGACGCCCTTTCCATGGTGGGCGTCTATAGAACAATGGATGAACTGCTTCGGGAAGTGGAGAAGGATGCGGTCTTTTATGAAGAATCCGGAGGCGGCGTGACGCTTTCCGGCGGTGAGCCGCTGGCGCAGTTCCCCTTCGTTCTGGAGTTTTCAAAAGAACTCAAACAACGCGGCTATCATGTGACGATTGACACCTGCGGTCACGTGCCGTTTTCCCATCTTGATGCCTTACGGGAATACACGGATCTTTTTCTGTTTGATCTCAAACTCATGGATGATGCTGCTCACGTGGACTACACGGGCGTTTCGAACAGGCGGATATTGGAGAACATGAGTCGATTTTCAGCTGAGCGGGCGCCGGTGGCCGTTCGCGTTCCTCTGATTGCGGGGATCAACGACGACGACGAAAATATCGACGCCGCGGTTGCATTTATTCGCTCCCTCGAGGGAATCCGGCAGGTGAATCTGCTGCCTTTCCACGAAGGAGGGCTGGAAAAATATCGAAGATTAGGTCGGGACAAAAAGCCGCATACCTTTAAGCCCCCTTCGGCTTTGCGTATGGAAGAGATCACACAACTGTTTTCCGGTCTGGACTGTTCGGTTAAAACGGGAGGATAAGGATGAACGAACGCATCGAGAGACTGAGAAAGCAGAGCCTGGAAGCCCGGCCGTCCATCAGTCCGGAGCGCGCCCGACTGGTTACAGAATTTTATAAAAGCGATGTCTGCGGGCGGGTATCCAATCCCGTGAGAAGAGCCTTGGCGTTTCAATATATTCTCGAAAACAAAGAGATTTGCATCAACGACGGCGAGCTTATCGTCGGTGAAAGGGGCCCTGCTCCCAAGGCGACGCCGACGTATCCGGAAATCTGCGCCCACAGCGTGGATGACCTGCGGTTCCTCGATTCAAGAGAAAAGATCCCTTTTGCGGTGGATGACGAGATCGTCGCTTTCTACCGCAGTGATATCATCCCATATTGGAAAGGACGTTCCATACGGGATCGGATATTTACCGTCGTATCCGAAGAATGGAAGGATGCCTTCGATGCCGGCGTGTTTACGGAATTCATGGAGCAGCGAGCCCCGGGACATACCGTGCTTGACGGAAAGATCTATCGAAAAGGGTTCCTGGATTTCAAGAAGGACATCGAAGCTTCCATACGCGGCCTTGATTTTCTGAACGATACGGAAGCCTATGCCAAGCGGGAAGAGCTGAAAGCCATGACGATCTGCGCCGATGCGCTCATCCGGTTCGCGGAACGGTATGCCGAAAGGGCAGAGCAGCTGGCGAAGGGTGAAACAGATTCTCAGAGATGTGAGGAACTGCTTCGTATCGCGGATGTCTGCCGCCGGGTTCCGGCGCATGCCCCGCGGGACTTCCAGGAGGCGCTGCAGTATTACTGGTTTGTCCACCTCGGCGTTATCATCGAATACACCACCTGGGACGCCTTCAATCCCGGCCGGTTGGATCAGCACTTGTATCCCTTCTATCAAAAGGGGATCGATGAAGGGACGCTCACGCAGGAAAAGGCCCACGAACTACTGCAGGCCTTCTGGATTAAGTTCAATAATCAGCCCGCTCCGCCCAAAGTCGGGGTCACGGCGGAAGAAAGCAACACTTATACGGATTTTGCGTTGATCAACACCGGAGGCGTGAAATCGGACGGCTCCGACGGGGTCAATGAACTATCTTATATGATCCTGGATGTGATCGAGGAAATGCGGATTTTACAGCCAAGCTCCATGGTTCAGATCAGCAAGCAAACCCCTGAAAAATTCATCCTGCGTGCTCTGAAAATAATCAAGACCGGGTTCGGTCAGCCTTCGGTCTTCAACACCGACGCCATCATTAAGGAATTGATACGCCAGGGAAAATCCATTGAGGACGCCCGAGATGGAGGAGCGAGCGGGTGCGTGGAGACCGGGGCTTTCGGCAAGGAGAATTACAATCTGACCGGGTATTTCAACCTGCCCAAGGTTCTGGAAATCACCCTTCACAACGGAATCGATCCCCGGACCGGAAAAGAGATCGGTTTGAAGACCGGGAAGATCGAATCCTTCACATCCTTCGCGGAGCTGTTCACGGCATTCGAAAAACAGCTCCGCCATTTTATCGACATCAAGATCGAGGGAAGCAATGTGATCGAGCGGCTGTACGCGGAAATCCTGCCCTCTCCTTTTATGTCACTCGTGATCAGCGACTGCATCGCGACGGGAAAGGATTATCATGACGGCGGCGCCCGCTACAACACGTCCTATATCCAGGGCGTCGGTATCGGCACCATCACGGATTCGCTGTCATCGCTCAAGTTTCACGTTTTCGACCGGAAGAAGATGAGCCTCGGCGAGGTCGTTCGGATCCTGGATGATGATTTTTCCGGAGACGAATCATTCCGTCAGCGATTTCTCAACAAGACCCCAAAATATGGCAACGATGATGACTATGCCGACTCCCTCATGCGGGAGGTTTTCGACGCTTACTATGAGGCCGTCAACGGCCGTCCCAACACCAAAGGGGGGCATTATCGCATCAACATGCTGCCCACGACCTGTCACGTCTATTTCGGCCGGGTTATGGGCGCCACCCCCGACGGGAGGAAAGCGGGGACTCCGCTGTCCGAAGGGATATCGCCCGTGCAGGGCGCCGATCGCCTGGGGCCTACCGCCGTCATCAAGTCGGCTTCGAAAATGGACCACATCCGCACCGGAGGCACTCTGCTCAATCAGAAGTTCACTCCGCAGCTGCTGGCCGATGATGAGGGGAGACGCAAACTTGCACATCTGATCCGAGCCTATTTCCGCCTGGACGGACATCATATCCAATTCAACGTGGTGGATGCGGCGCAGTTGAAAGACGCGAAGAGCCACCCGGAACAGTACCGGGATTTGATCGTTCGGGTGGCGGGCTACAGCGACTACTTCATCGACCTCGGGCCGGATCTGCAGGATGAGATCATCCGCCGCACCGAACACGGGGTGTTTTGATTTGCCGATCATTTCCGTTTGGTCCGGATTAAAATGGGATGAAATGGATCCTATGGGATGCCGCTATTGATTTTGAGGATGGGACTTGATATACCAATAAGCGTGAGTAAAGACTTTATTATTGATTAAGTCGTGAAGGAGAGGAAGATGCTTGATACACAGACTTATTCCCAAAGAAGACAAAATCTCAAGAAACAGGTCGGGAGCGGTGTGATCCTGTTTTTGGGAAATGAGGAAAGCCCGATGAATTATCCGGCCAATCCCTACCATTTCCGCCAGGACAGTTCGTTCCTTTATTTCTTCGGCCTGGATTCCCCCGGGCTGGCCGGTGTGATCGATGTTGACGATGACCGGGACATCCTTTATGGAAACGATGTCGAAGTGGAAGATATCATCTGGATGGGAACCCAGCCGCTGCTCAAGGACCGCGGTCTGAAAGTGGGCGTTACGCATACGGCTCCCGCCGGTGATCTGGAAGCGGTTCTCCGCGTCGCCGTCGGCCAGGGGCGTAAGATTCATTTTCTTCCTCCTTACCGCGCCGATTCGCTTCTAAAACTGAGCCGTCTTTTGGGGCTCCAACCCGAGCGGATTAAAAATTACATCTCGGAAGCATTGGTAAAGGCCGTAGTCGAACAGAGATCGGTAAAAAACGAAGCCGAGATCGCGGAGATGGAATGGGCGCATGCCGTCACTTACGAAACCTATGCGGCCGCCATGAATATGACCCGTCCCGGGATCTACGAGCAGGAAATCGTCGGCCGCATGGAAGGGATCGCTCTCGAAAAAGGAGCCCATATGGCATTTCCCACCATCCTCTCCATCAACGGGCAGATACTTCACAATCACTACCATGGGAATAAACTTTTGGAAGGCCGCCTGATCGTTTGCGATTCGGGCGTTGAATCTCCGCTTGGATATGCCTCGGACATCACCCGCACGTTTCCGGTCTCGGGATTCTTTTCCCCGAAACAGAAAGATATTTATTCGTTGGTCCTGGAGGCTCAGGTCCGTGCGATCGAAGCCGTCAAACCCGGTGTCCTTTACCGGGACATCCATCTGAAATCAAGCAAAATCATCGCTTCTGGCTTGAAAGATCTCGGTCTGATGAAAGGCGATATCGATGCCGCGGTCGAAGCCGGAGCCCACGGAATGTTCTTTCCTCACGGCTTGGGGCATCAGATCGGATTGGATGTGCATGACATGGAGGATCTGGGTGAAAATTATGTCGGCTATGATGAGGACATCGATCGCAGCGACCAATTCGGCTTGGCTTACCTTCGGCTGGCAAAAGAGCTGCAGCCGGGTTTCGTCTTGACTGCGGAACCCGGAATCTATTTTATTCCCGCCTTGATCGATAAATGGATTGCGGAGAACAAACATAGAGAATTCATCGATTATGACCGCGTGAACGAGTACAGGGATTTCGGAGGGGTTCGGATCGAGGACGACGTCCTTGTGACCGAAAGCGGATATCACGTTCTGGGAAAATCAATCCCCAAAACCGTTGAAGATGTGGAGGCGGCTACCGGGAAGGAGTAGCGGTCTCCGTTCCTATTACGATCGTGACGGCTTTTTCGGGATCCATGATCTCACGGATAGCCATGTTCATTTCTTCCAGGGATACGGATTCGATTCCATGAAGGAAGTCGCCGACGAACTCGTATCCCAGACCTGAGGCTTCAAACGCCGCATAATTGAAGGTGCGGTTTTCCCTGGGTTCGTTTTCCCTGAGAAAAGAAGCCTTCGTGTGTCGTTTGGTCATATCAAGGTCTTCCAACGTCATGCCTTCTTGATACAGCGATTCAAGAATCCGTTTCAAGGCGTCGAATGCGCGTTCCCTTTTTTCATTTTCAGTTTCAAGAAAAGCTTCCAGCAGGCCCCCCGCTTCCATTTGCGTTGCTCGGGAAGCGACGTTATACGCCAGCTTTTCACGGCTTCGAAGCGGCCAGAGGCGGGAAGCGACTCCCTGTCCCAGGTAATCTTCCAGCAGAGCTGTCCGACAGAAGTTATCACGGGTCAGCGGAGGAAGCGGGAAGGCGATTTCAACGAGTGCCTGTTCGGCGTCTTTAACGATAAAATGATATTTTTCCTTCGGAGACGTCTCGTTGATTTCGGATAACTGGAGCGCGTCTCCCTGAGGCGTCCGTTCGAAATAGCTTCGCAGCAGGGATTCCAGATCTCCTGTGCTCAAGTCGGACGATCCGGCGATGATCATGTTGCCGCCGGTAAAGACTTTGCCAAAAAAAGATTTGATGTCCCTGGCCTTGATTCGTTTCAATGATTCTTCGGAACCGTAGATCGAGCCGGCATAGGGGGTACCCGGAAAGAGCAGTCGGCGGGCCGTGTTGTGAGCGAAGCGGGGGGCGTCATCCTCTTCAAGCCGGCGGTAGCCGGTCATCTGTTCCTTGCGCCCGCTTATGCGGGGACCCGAGATGAGAGGATCGAAAATGATCTTTGTGATCAATTTCAGGGTGTCCTCGAGGTTAGCTGTCAGGCACCCTATATTGATAAAGGAAAAATCGGAACGGCAGTCCATGCGCATACTTGTCGCTTGGTCCATGATCTGCTGCAAAGAGGTCTGATCGGGAATTTCCAGGGTAAGCCGGGTCGTTAGATAAGCCAAACCTTCCAGCTCTTCGGGTTCAATGCGTTTTCCTCCCCGGATCAGGATTTGAAGGAATGTGATGGCCGCGGTATCGTCCTGCTCTAGGATCAAGGTCAGTCCGTTGTCAAGCAAGACACGCCGCGGAGATGAGTCGGTGTCAACAGCGCCAACGAAGCGGGCGAGCAGAAGAAGCAGAATCAAACCCATCAGTCCTGTGAAGGTTGATTTTTTCATGTTAATCCTCTTTATTCGGGACGATGGAAACGATGGAAAAATGGGGTTTGCTCAGATAGCGGGCGGCGGTTTTTCTAAGGCCGCTCGAAGTGAGAGCCTGAATGCGTTTGATGTAATCGGGGCGTTCGGACTCGTCGGTAAGGAGAAGATGGCGGGCGATTGATTCCGCCATCAGCGCGCCGTATTCCTGAGAGCGGTGACTGCGAAAAAGAATCCGGCTGCGGGCGCTTTCCATGAAATCCATGGCTCGAAGCTGGGCATCGCCGAAGTGATCTTTGACGGAAAATTTTAGGTTTTGCGACGTTTTAAGGTATTTGAGGATTTCACGGCGGGCTGCGGAGATGTTTTTGGGCTCCATGGTCAATCGGATAAGGAATGCGCCTCCGAAGCGATGAGCCCCGTAGCTCATGGAGAGGTTGCTTACATGAATCCGTCTTTCCAGCAGAGGATGGTTGAGCATGGGATTGATGCCGCGGCCCAACACTTCGGTCAGCAGGTCGGCGGCATACTGATCGGCGTGATTGTAATCGGGAGCCGTGATGCCGATAACCATATAAGCGCGTGTCACGTCCATGCTTTCCTTTTCTTCGACAGGTGATTTTAGGGGTATCGCCGCGTCGTGTTCGGGAAGAGAAAGTTCCCGGGATTCCAATGTCCCCAGGTATTCTCGGACCTTTTTTTCCATCTCGGGAATCATGAAGTCGCCGACGATGCCCAGCGCGCAGTTGGCGGGAACGAAAAAACGTTTGTGAAAATCGCTAATCTGGGCGGTGTCGGCGTTTCGAATCACTTCCTCCCGGCCGTAAATCGGCTTTTCGTAGACGTGTCCTTTGAAAAGGTTCTGATATACTCGAGCCGAAGCGTAGCGGAGCGGATCGTCCTTTATCTGCATCAGCTCTTCCAGAATCACTTCTTTTTCCTTATCCAGCGCGGCTTGATTTATCGGAAGTGTGAACAACCTGCTTTTTTGGTCATTCAAGGCGAAATCGACGGAATCCGCGGGAACGGTCATGACGAAAACCGAGAGATCGCGGTCGGTATGCCCATTGAAATATCCGCCGTGAGATCTAATCTCGCGTCCGATTTCATCTCCGCTGCGGTCTTCGGTGCCCCCGAAGAGCAGCATGTGTTCAAGGAGATGGACCAGTCCGCTGGTCTCTTCCGTTTCGTCTTTGGAACCGCAGTTGAAGCCGAAAGCGAAGTGAACCAGAGGGACCGAGTGCTTTTCCAGGAGATAAACGCGCAGGCCGTTATCCAGGGAAAAATATTTAGTCGGAGAGTCTTCAGGGGGAGCCGCCAAGGCACTCGAGAAGAATAAAGCCGGGAGGATAAATGCCATGAACCAAAACCGGGCACGCATCATCCAGCTCCCTTGATGAACGAATTTTCGAATAACTGCATGGCATGCGTGTCTCCCAAAACCAGAAGAGAGTCTCCCACTTCGATTTTCATGCTGGACGCGGGATTGAACACGATATCGGCCCCGCGTTTTTTATTGGCGACCACGATGACGTTGGCTTGTCGGCGGATGTCGCTTTCGGCGAGGCTTCGATCCTTGAGCACGGAATCTTTATTGACGATGAATTCTTCCATGGAAAGCGACAGCTCCTTGCGCCGGATGATCAGGTCGATAAAATCGACGACGGTCGGACGCAGAAGTCCTTGAGCGATCTTCAGGGCAGAGAACCGATACGGGCTGACGATGCGGTTGGCTCCGATCTGAAGCAGCTTTTTTTCCGCGGCTTCTTCAGTGGCTTTGGCCAGGATGAAAAGCGACGGCACGAGCAGTTTTGCGGTGAAGGACAGATAAAGATTGTCTGCATCCGTACTCAGGAGCGCGGCCAGTCCCTTGGCGCGCTTGATCCCTGCGGCCAAAAGCACTTCCTCTTGGGTGGCGTCTCCCTTTATGAAAAGACAGTCAGGGTTGTCCTTCAGGCATTCAAGCTTGTCCTCGCTGTTGTCGATGGCGACGAACGCGACTCCTTCTTCCAGAAGCCGTTCATGCACCGTACGGCCCGTGCGTCCGTGGCCGCAGATAATGTAATGATCCTTGATGTTTCGCAAGCGTTTTTCCATTCGTTTTCTCCGCAGAAAGGACTGTAGTCCCCCCCCGAATATAATCTCGGCAATTTTTGTGAACGCATATAAAACCGTGCCCACTCCACCCAGGATGACGAATATGGTGAATATCTGACCGGCCGGGGATAGGGGTTGGACTTCCCGGTATCCTACCGTAAAGATCGTGATGATCGTCATGTAGAAGGCATCCAGGGGGGCCATATCCTCAATAAAATGAAAGCCGAATGTCCCGATGAGAATCATCAAAAAAATGAGAAGGAAGGGTTTCCACACGGTGTATTCAGTTTACATGAAACAGCGGATCGTGACAACCGGATTCGAAGGTTCTCGCCTCGTTTCCAGACGGAAAAAGCGATTGAAGGTGGTGGGATCGGTGTTCGAAGCGCCAAAAATATCTGTCCGGTTGCCATTTGAATCCACCTGTTATATCATTTTGATTGTATCGTTGATAAGCGGCATGGGGCATGCACATCGCCCCTTTTTTGGGGAACTGAAAGCGAGGCGTAAGTCGAATGAGTAAACAAAGAAAAGCAAAAATCCTGGTGGTGGATGACGAAGAGAATATCCGGCGTTCCCTGAAGATGATTCTCGAATATGAGGGGTATTCCATCTTGGAGGCTTCCAGCGGTGAAGAAGCCCTGGATGCCGTGGAAGACATCGTCGGATTGGATTTGGTCATGCTGGACATTCAGCTTCCCGGACGAGACGGTTTGGATGTGCTGGCCGAGATCAAGAAACGGCCGTATACTCCAGAAGTGATTATGGTCTCCGGGCATGGGACTGTAAAAACCGCGGTGGAAGCCACAAAGTTGGGAGCTTACGATTTCATTGAGAAGCCGCTGCATCGAGAACGGGTTCTGTTGAGCATCCGAAATGCACTCAGCCAGAAGAAACTGCGTCGCGCTTGTGTGGAATTCAGCAGGAAAGCAGCGAAAAGCTATGAGCTCATAGGCGGTCATCCTTTGATGACCACGCTGTGGGAAGACATAAAAAAGGCCGCGCCGACGCAGGCGACGGTTATCATATACGGAGAAAGCGGAACCGGAAAGGAACTGATCGCGCGGGCCATCCATCAGAGAAGCCTGCGGAGCAAAGAGCCTTTCGTTCAGGTGAACTGCGCGGCGATTCCGGAAGAATTGATCGAAAGCGAATTATTCGGACACATGAAGGGCGCTTTTACCGGAGCCACCGAAAAAAAACTGGGAAAATTCGAGTTGGCTGACGGCGGATCCATATTTCTGGATGAGATAGCCGATATGAGTTTGAAAACCCAGGCCAAGGTGCTGCGGGTGCTTGAGGAAGGAGAAGTTCAGAAGGTCGGATCCGCCAGAATCGATACCGTCGATGTGCGCGTGATCGCCGCCACCAATAAGGACCTCAAACAGGAAATTGCCGATGGGAACTTCCGTGAAGACCTTTTTTTTCGGCTGAATGTGGTTCCCATCACGTCCCCTTCTTTACGGGAAAAAAAAGAGGATATCCCTCTGCTGGTTGATTATTTTTGCGATTACTTCGTCAATGAGAGCAATTTCAAGCGAAAACGATTTTCCGACGAGGCGATTCAGACGATGATAGCGTATCCTTGGAAAGGAAATGTAAGAGAACTGAAAAACGTCATCGAACGGCTGCTTATCATGTCGGAAAGCGATGTCATCCAAAAAAAAGATGTGGCTAAGCATTTGACCGGGAATGACAAAGCCTCCCTTCCCGTCATGCAAAATATCCAGAAGCTTAAGGAATTTCGTGAGATCGCCGAAAAAGAATTCATCCTGTCGAAATTGGAAGAAAACGACTGGAATATATCTCAAACAGCGCGTGCGATCGATACTCCGCGAAGCAATCTTTACAAAAAAATGGAACAATATGGTATAAAGATAAAGACTGGAGTAGGTGAGGTGGTTGCTGCTTCCTCCCGGAAACGGGAGGGAGGGGAGGAAAGTCCGAACTCCACCGGGCAGGATGGTCGCTAACGGCGACTCCGAGCGATTGGAGGAAAGTGCCACAGAAAACACACCGCCCTGAAGGACCGGCGTCCAAGCCTTTCTTCGGAGTAAGGGTGAAAAGGTGAGGTAAGAGCTCACCGGACCGATGGTGACATCGGCCGCACGGCAAACCCCATCCGGTGCAAGACCAAATTGGCCCCGCATGAGGCGGCCCGTCTCAAGGGGCGGGTAGGTCGCTTGATCCGCCGGGCAACCGGCGGGCTAGAGAAATAACCACCGCCGCCGGAAACGGCGGAGACAAAATTCGGCTTACGGCCTGCTCCGGTCATCTTTCTTATTCAGCGAAAACAATAGATGGCACAAAAATTCGATATCGTCATCATCGGGGGGGGCATCGTGGGCAGTACGGCGGCTTGCGCCTTGTGCCGTTCCGACCCATCCCTGCGCATTGTCGTCTTGGAGCCCGATCCGACCTATGAAAGAGCATCCACCACTTTGTCCCTGGCAAATATCAGGGTGCAGTTCAGCCTGAAGGAAAACATTCAAGCTTCGCTGTATGCCTTAGAGGTTCTCGAAAGCATTCAGAAAGAGATAACGAAAGAGGATCGGTGGGATATCGGATTTAGACGGGAAGGCAATCTGTTCCTCATTGATACCGCCGGTCTGTATTCCGCCAGGGAGGCCATGGTTCTGCAGAATTACCTGGGCGGCGGGATAGAATGGTGGTCTCCGGAGAAGACCCAAGGGCGTTATCCGCTCTATGCTATGGATGGGCTGGAGGGGGGGACTTTCGGTCTTCGGGACGGGTACTGTGATGCGTATGCCATGCTCATGAATTATCGAGCGGGGGCTCGATCCCGGGGAGTCGAATACCGAACGGACCGGGTGGTTCGCGTGCTGCAAGATGGGGATTCGGCCATCGGGGTGGAAATCGGATCGGGAGATTGTATGCATGCTCCGATCGTGGTCAACTGCGCCGGCGCCTGGGCCGCGGAGGTGGCCGCCACCGCCGGGGTCGCGCTTCCCATTGAGCCGGTGAAACGTCAGGTTTTTGCACTGGATACGGCGGTGAAGCCGAAAGAGCCGCTGCCGCTCACGGTTCTTCCCTCGGGTTTGTATTTTCGCACCGAGACGGGGGGAACCATTCTTTTGGGACGCTCCATGTCCGACGATCCTGTCGGATTCGATTTCAAATGGGATTCCAAACGCTTTTATGAAATCTTGTGGCCCGAATTGGCGAAGTTTGTTCCCGCTTTCGACACCCTCAAGCTCATACGGGGGTGGGGCGGACTCTACGCGGTCAATCGGCTGGACGGCAATGCCATCCTGGGCGAGTGGCCGGAACTCAAAGGTTTTTATCTGGCCAATGGATTCTCAGGGCACGGCCTCCAGCAGGCTCCTGCCGTAGGGCGGTATCTCACGGAGCTGATCTTAGGGAAATCGTTTTCTCTCGACCTTTCCATTTTCAGCCCGGGGCGAATCCTCGAGAATAAGCCCATTCGTGAGAACGGCCTCGTTTAACGACCGCTTGTCTTTCTCCCGGGTCAGTTTTCGTTGGGCAAAAATGAATATTCCCTTCCGAAGAAAAGCATCTGCTGCGTGAAATCCATTGGGTACTCAACCTTGACGTCGACGATGGCGTCTCCCTCCATGACGGGAACCAGCTGAGGGACAATGAATCCGCTGTAGGGAGCGATGTTCAGTTTCTCGAAGCGGTCCAGGACCTCTTTGTGAAGTTCCGGATCGATCTTAACGGCATACGTTTCGATGAGGTTCTTGGCGGCGTCGAAATCGCCTTCCGAGGTGATGCGCTGGATTTCCTTGAGCATGGTCCCGAAGATGGTGCGGAGTTTCTGATAGTCGTTAACGACGTAAAATGTCTTGCCGTCGCGGGTCTTTTTTTCGATGACGTTGTCGGCTTTCCCGAGCTCATAAGCCCAATGTGCGTTTAACTGACGGTTACGCATATGGGCCTGTTCGATATCGTCGCCGAGCTTGATCCGGGTCAGCTGTCCGATCATGCCGTTGCGGATGCTTGCGTCGTAGTCGGCTTTTCCCACTTCGAGGGAGGGGACAACGCCCATCTCGATCAGCTTTTCGTCCATCATGTAGTAGAGAGCAACCAGGTCGGCCCTGGTTTCCTCGATGGCGGCGGCATAGTTTTTCAAGGTTTCCCGGGGAGGGCCTACGCCGGGATTGATTTGTCCGGAAGCATGACCGATGACTTCATGCATATCCGTATGCAGATTTCCGGCCAGGTCACCGTATTTCTTGGCGCGTTCGATCTCTTCGGAGGAGTAGGCGAACTCTTCCAGCGTACCCGCGCCTTCCGCCACTTTTCCATAGGCGAAGGTGACGTTGCCGAGAGTCACCGATTTGGAGCCGTGCTGTTTGCGGATCCAAGTGGGATTGGGAAGGTTGATGCCGATGGGAGGATTCGGGGACGTGTCGCCGCCCAGGGCGACCACCGTAATGACTTTGGCGGATACGCCTTTGACGCTCTCTCGCTTGTGTTCATCCGCGATAGGAGAGTTGTCTTCAAACCACTGGGCATTGTCGCTGATGGTTTTAGCTCGTCGCGTGGCGACTTCATCGCGGAAGGAAACCACGGATTCCCAACTTGCGCGGTGGCTGAGGGGATCTCCGTAGGTTTCGATGAAGCCGTTGACGACGTCGATGCGTGAGTCCGTATCCTGCGTCCAGGCGATGCTGTAAGCATCCCAATCTCTCAGGTCGCCGCTTCGGTAATAGGCGATCAGGAGATCGAGGGCTTTTTTCTGTGTCTCATTCTCAGCCACCGAGGCGGCTTTCTCCAGCCAGTAGACGACCTTTTTGATCGCCGGATCGTACATGCCGCCGACCTTCCAGACCTTTTCCCTTATTTTACCGTTTTCCTTTATCAGCTTGGAATTGAGTCCGTAAGAGATCGGGGTGGGGTCCGATCGGTCGATCATGGCGGCATAAAACCGCTCTACTTCTCTTTGTGAAACGTTCTCATAATAATTATTTGCCGAATCCCGTATGAGGTCTCCTGTGCTGTCCGTGCTGACGCGTTTGGGGGCGATCGAAGGATCGAAAATAAGCGGCCTAAGCGTGGCGATAAACTCCTCGATATCCTCTCCCTCCTCCATGGGCAAGTCGGCTTCCGCGGTATTCCTGATCAATTCTTCGAAATATTCACGGGAAAACTCGGGCAGGATCTTATCCGTGGAATAATGATGATGGATCCCGTTTGAAAACCAGATCCGTTTCGCGTAGGTCATGAAATCATGATATTCAGCGCTCTCTTGATCCCCGGTATAGCCGGAGGCGATTGCATCCAGGGTGCGGCGGATCTTCAGATTGTATTTGTAATTCTGGTCGTAAAAGAGATCCCTGCCGCACAGGGCCGCTTCGTAGAGATAATACAGCATTTCTTTTTGTTTGGGAGCCAGCTCATCGAAACCGGGAATCTGAAAGCGCCCGATCTTGATATCGGCGAATTGTTCCACGAAATATTGAAATTCCGCTTCATCGCCGGTTTTGGCTTGTTCTCCTTTTGTACAGTGGATAGACAGCATAAGCGCCATCATAACCAAAAGAATCACAGTTCTTTTCATCATTCACCTCTTATAAGCTTATTTATCTTTTATTCTAAACTTACGGGGCCGGGATATCAAGCATATGGTGAGGGGGGAGTAATGAGTGGGCTGAATCAATCATGGATAGGAACGAGTTATGAAATGGGCAACTTGTTGACGAGGGGTTCGCTACGGATTATGATGGATTGTCATATATAGAAGTCAATCGGGACATTCCGGTTCGTCCCGTGAGGAGAGTATCTGAAATGCCCAGTTGGAAGGAAAAATTACTGAACAGCCTTTTAAGTGAGCCTTCTCCCGCCGAACCTGAAAAATTCGACAGAACGCACATCGCCACCTGCGTTATCCTGCTCGAAATCGCCAAGTCGGATTTCGAATTCAGCAGTGTGGAGGAGGATACCACAAAGGCGATCCTCCAAAATGAGTTTTCCATCCCGGAGGAAGCGCTGGAGGCTATGATGCGGATCGCCGGTGAAAAAAGAGAAGAAAGCGTCGATCTGTGGGAATTCACCAACCTGATCAATCAAAAATATTCCCGCGAGGAGAAAATCAAGATCATCGAATCGGCCTGGAAAATCATCTATGCCGACGACAAGCTGGATAAATATGAAGATCATTTTGTGCACGTGTTGGCAAAGCTTTTGCGTTTGAGACATGACGAGTTGATCGATGCCAAACTTCGCATTCTCTACGGGGATGCGGATGATGAAGAAGATGATGTGCCGAGCGAGGATGAAGATATCCGATGAGCTTCGTGTCAGATTTGACTCGGGAGTGAGTCCAACAGAGGATCCTGTTCCGTAAGAGGCTTGAGTATCGTGCAGGCGGTTAGAATGCCGCGATGGAAAGAACCGCCTGCTTGATGAAGAGCAGGATATTTCCAGGAAACAATCCCATACGCAGAACTCCGTATAGACAGAGGAAAAGCACCAGAAAAAGCGCCTGGTTCTTGAGATTTATGACGAGGTTCGGCGAAGGGGGACGCATATACATGACGACGATGATCCGGAGATAATAATAAACGGAAATGAGGCTGGCCAACACCGCGATTACGACCAGGGGGATGAGTCCTTCGCGTACTCCGGCTGCAAAGACATAGAATTTCGCCAAGAATCCACCGGTAGGCGGGAATCCGGCTAAAGAAAAGAGGAACACCGCGAAACAGGCTCCCAGCCAGGGGTAACGGAATCCAATCCCGGCGTAGTCTTCCAATTCCGTGTACTCGTGTCCGTCTCGGCTCATGACGATGACCGCGGAGAACGCACCCACGTTCATGAAAAGATAAACGATAAGGTAGAACATCAGGGAGGCGGCATCCCGGGCGATTATCGCCACCAAAAGATAGCCTGCGTGGGCGATACTGGAATAAGCCAGGATGCGTTTGACATCCGTCTGGCGAAGAGCCAGCAGGTTTCCGCCAACCATGGTCAGAACAGCAAGGCCCGTGAGGATTCCGACGATGATCGGTGACTCGAGCAGGGCAGGCCAATCCGGCCGAAAAAACCGCAGCAGCACGGCGAATCCCACGGCTTTGGGAACTACGGAGAAAAAGGCCGTAACAGGTGTGGGAGCGCCCTGATAGACATCGGGGGTCCACATGTGAAACGGTATCAGGGCGATCTTGAATCCGAAGCCGATCAAAACGAATCCCAAGCCCAAAAGCGCCATCCAAGGCGGCCCGGAAGCGGACTGAAAATCATGAAGGATTTGCTGCAACCCGGTGGCATGAAAAGCGCCGTAAAGCAGGGCGATGCCGTAGATCAGGAAGGCCGCCGCGAAACTCCCGAGGAGGAAGTATTTGACCGCCGCTTCTGAAGATCGATCGTCACTCCTCTTTATCCCGGCCAAAGCATAACTGGATATAGACAGAACCTCAAGGCCGAGAAAGATGACCAGCAGATCGGCGGTGCTGACCATGATCAGAGCCCCGGTTAAGGCGAATAAAAGGAGAGAGTAGAATTCGCCGTGATTGGCCCCCTGCCTTGATATATAACTTATGGAGATCAGCACAACGAAAACAACCGCCAGGTTCAAAAGCATGGAAAACACGAGAGAAGGATTGTCCCAATGAAGCATCCGGCCGAAATATGTGTAATCTTTTCCCCAGCAGCGAAAGCTCATCAGGATATTCCCGAGCAGGAAAATGATAGAAAGGTAAGCCAGGTAGCTCTTGTCTCTCCGCTTGAGAAAAACTTCCAGCAGCATGGTGGTCAGTGCTCCGGCCAAAGGGATCGAAAGCGGAAGCAGGGCCGTTATGTCAGTCATGACCCACCTCCTGCTCGTTCAGGATGTCCTTTTCCAAGGATCTCTCCGAAACGGAGTCCATCAGCTCGGTTTTTCGGATATCTCTTTGAGCGAAAACAGCTTGTTTGCGGTGAATCTGATCGAGGAGATTCGTGACCGATGTGTCCATTTTTCGCAGGAAGGTTTGGGGAAAGATCCCCATCCAGAACATCATGACGATGATAGGAAGCAGGTAAGCCAGTTCGCGCTTGCGGATAGGCGCCAAAGACCTGACCTTATCGTTTGTGATCGGGCCGTGCATAACCCGTTGATACATCCAGAGCAGATAAGCGGCGGCCAGGATAATCGTCGAAACGGCCAGGATGGCAAAAAGATGGTTCGACTGGAAAATACCGAACAGGCAGAGGATTTCGCCGACGAATCCGTTCAATCCGGGAAGTCCCACAGACGACAGCATACAGACCATGAAGAGGGCCGCGAACACGGGCATCTTCCTGCTGACCCCGCCGTAATCTTTGATCAGACGGGTGTGGGACCGTTCGTACAGAATGCCGACGCAGAGGAACAGGGCTCCGGTGCTCAACCCGTGATTGAGCATCTGGTAGATGGCTCCTTCGAGTGCTTCGAAATTAAGCGCGAAAACGGCCAGCATGATCAGTCCCATATGGCTGACGCTGGAATATGCCACAAGGCTTTTAATGTCTTTTTGGATCAACGCCATCAATCCGCCGTAAATGATACCGATCAATGCCAAGATCCCCAGCCAAGGAAGGAACTTTTGTGCTGCATCGGGGAACAGCGGCAGCGCGAAACGGAGGAAACCGTAAGCCCCCATCTTCAACAATACCGCAGCCAGAATCACGGATCCGGCGGTCGGCGCTTGGACGTGCGCATCGGGAAGCCATGTATGAAAGGGAAACATCGGGACTTTGATGGCGAATGCCAAGGCAAAGGCCGCAAACAGCCACATCTGGATCTGGGGATTGAGGATCATTTTATGCAGGTCGAAGATATTGAGCGAATAAACGCCCGCGGCCTTGAAGTAGATGGAGTGAAGGAAGAAGATGGCGACCAGCATGAGAAGGCTTCCCAGCATGGTGAAAAGCACGAACTTCATGGTGGCGTATACCCGCCGCTTGCCTCCCCAGATACCGATCAGGAAATACATCGGAATCAGCATGACTTCCCAGAAAACATAGAAGAGGAATAGATTCAAAGCGGCGAATACGCCGATGATCCCGGTCTCGAGAAGCAGCATGAAGATAAGGTACTCCTTCACATTATCCTTGACCGCCGACCAGGAAGCGAGCAGAGCCAGCGGCATTAGAAATGTGGTGAGCAGGATCAGGAAAAGGCTGATGCCGTCGATTCCCAGATGGTAGTCGAGCCCGTATCCAAGCCAGGCCTTCTGTTCGACGAACTGTGGGCCGGCGGCGGCGTCATCGAAGTTGAAGAACAGCAGCAGAGAGAGGATAAACGCCAGCAGGGCGAAACTCAGTGCCAGGATCTTCAACAGCGACGTCATCTTCCGAGGGATGAAGACAAACAGCACGGTCGCCGCCAAAGGCAAAAACGTGACGATGCTCAATATCGGTATATTCATTTTATTCTAAAATAAAAGAAGTCCCAGCAGGATCACGGCTCCCAACAGGAATACCAGAGCGTAATCCTTAATCAATCCCGTATGCAGACGGCTCAGAAGATGTCCCAACCATCCGGCCGAAGAGGCGGTTCCGTTGACGGCGCCGTCTATCACCTTGAGGTCGAACCGATCATAAACCAACTCGGATCCCTTGACCATCGGATTGACGATGATCGTATCGTATATTTCATCGACATAATACTTGTTGACCAACAGTCGGTAAGCCCAGGGAAACAATGCTACCAATCTGTGAGGGATTTGCGGGTTGCGGATATAGAACATGTAGGCGATCAATATCCCCAACAGAGCGGCGATAACCGAAATCAGGATCAGCATCCATTCCATTCCCAGGCTTATATGAACCGCATGTCCTGCAGCGGTAACGGGCGCAAGAAAAGCGCCGAACCAATCCAGGTTGCGGCCGAATACCGCCGGCAGACCTACGTAGCCCGCCGTTACCGAGAAAAAGGCCAGGGCGATTAAGGGAACGGTCATTACCGACGGAGATTCATGCAGATGTTTCTTGGCCTTGGACTCCAGCCTTTCCTGCCCGTGGAAAGTCAGAAATATCAAACGGAACATGTAGAAGGCCGTCATCACGGCGCCTGCGATTCCCAGTATCCATATTACATAACGGCCTTGGGCGAAAGCACTGGTAAGGATGGCGTCTTTTGAGAAAAATCCCGACAGGAATGGAACGCCCGCTATGGCGATCGCGCCGATGAGAAACGTGGGGTAGGTGAGAGGAAGGTATTTCCGAAGCCCTCCCATTTTTCGCATGTCGAGTTCTCCGGACAGGGCATGCATGACGCTTCCCGCTGCCAGGAACAGCAGGCTCTTGAAAAAGGCATGGGTATACAGATGAAACATGCCGGCGGCATAGGCGCCCACGCCGCAGCCGATGAACATGTAGCCGATCTGGGATATGGTGGAATAGGCCAGCACCCGCTTGATGTCGTTCTGTGTGAGCGCCATGGTGGCGGCGAAGATCGCCGTCAAAGCGCCGACAAGAGCGACCACTCCGGCCGCGGTTCCCGAGAGAGCGTAAAGAGCGCTCATACGGGCGACCATGTAAACACCGGCGGTAACCATGGTGGCGGCGTGGATCAGGGCACTGACCGGTGTGGGGCCTTCCATGGCATCCGGCAGCCAGATATAAAGCGGGAGCTGGGCGGATTTTCCAACCGCCCCCACGAAAAGCAGCAGGGCGATCAATGTGGCTGTCTGTGAAGACAGGGCGCCTCCTGTGACGGCCTGGTTGATGGCGCTGAATTGAGGACTGCCGATGTGGATCAGAATGAACAGCAAACCCAGCAGAAATCCTGCGTCTCCGATGCGGTTGACGATGAACGCTTTCTTGCCCGCGGACGCAGCGGTGGGTTTTTCAAACCAGAAACCGATGAGCAGATAGGAACAGAGTCCCACACCTTCCCAGCCCACGAACATCAGAACGAGGTTGTCGGCCATGACCAGGATCAGCATGGCGAAAGTGAAAAGATTCAAATGGGCGAAGAAGCGCGCGTAGCAGCGGTCTTCTTTCATGTAGCCGATGGAATAGACGTGGATCAGGAAGCCGACCCCGCTTACGACCAGGATCATTACGGCGGAAAGGGGATCGAGGCGCAGGGCCATATCCGCCCTGAAACCGCCGGATTTGATCCAGGTGAAAAGGTTTTTGATCAGGGGGAAGTTTTCAGAACCAGCCTGCCGCATACCGAGGAAAGACAGAAAAGACAGGATGAAACTGGCGAGAACGGCTGCGGCGGCCTGAATCCCGATGAGTTTACGGGACAGCTTTCGGCCGAAAATGATGAGAAGAAGAGCACTGATGCCCGGGATGAAGGGAACGAGCCAGAAAAACTCCGTCATTTTATCCTTTCAATAAATTGATATCCTCGGTCTTGATGGTTTTTTTCCGTCTATAGATATGCAGGATGATGGCCAAGCCGATAGCCGCTTCGGCGGCGGCAACCGTAATGATGAAAAAGATGATGATCTGTCCGTCTACGTCGGCGGCGCTGCGAGCGAAGGCGACGAGGGCGAGATTTGCGGCATTGAGCATGACCTCGACCGCCAAAAACATGGTGACCAGATCCTTTTTTACAAAAAAAGCGACGATGCCCAGGAAAAAAAGGATGATACTGAGGACGAAGTAATAATGTGTCGGTATCATTCGTTTTCCTGCTTTTTCATAAGAACCATGGCTCCGACCAGAGCGGCGATAATCAAAACGGATGTGATTTCGAAGGGATAGAGGTATTTGGTGAAAAGAACTTCACCCAGCCGGGAAGGAGTTCCCAAAGAGTCTGCGGTCGCGCCGACCGGAAGTTTTTTTACCGCGAAAAGGAGTTCAAGCAACAGAATGAGCCCCAAGACGACGGAGGCGGCGGTGATCCAGCGTTTCTTTTCCGGAGAGAGACCCTTTTTGATATCGATCATCATGATGACGAAAATAAACAGAACCATGATGGCGCCCGCATAAATGATGATCTGGACGACGGCGACGAAGGGAGCGTCGGCCATGGCGAAAAGCCCGGCCGTGCACACGAATGCCAGAATGACGAAAAGTGCGCTGTAAGCTTGGTTCCTGGAAAGGATGAATCCCGCAATCGCTCCAATGCAGAGAATCGCCAATAGGAAAAAAAGGATATGAGCCATTTTGAGTTTTTCATTATATTTACTGAATTTAGGCGATGTCAAGAATTATTTCTTAAAAATTATTTTACTCCCGGGAGGTTGAGAATACAATATGCGTTCGGGCGAAGAAAAAAGTGCTTCGCTTTGAACGGATGATAAGTGATGGAGCGATTTGTGACGCATGAAGGAACGGAGAGATAGATATTATGCTGTTTTCAATGGAGTTAGCGAAAAATATCGGTAAAGCGGGAAATCGGCGTTGACAATTCGCGCCTTGATGCTATAATAAGCGACGGTGCTGCGGGGTAGAGCAGTCTGGTAGCTCGTCGGGCTCATAACCCGGAGGTCGCCGGTTCAAATCCGGCCCCCGCTACCAATCCCTTTTTAAATGTTTCTTGAAAATCCACTTCGAGAGAATCCATAATCCGTCCAATAGTCTCCAAAGGGAAGGCCTTTGTGACCACTTTTCACCGCCGCAAGCGGGGAAAGCTATTTCTTCGATTCCTCCAATGAACTCTCTTCCTTTTCCGTAACCGGCTCGAGGCCGGTATGTTTGGTGAAAAAGCGGAGATAGCGGCGCATGCGGTCCAGCTGATGCCGGGGCTCCGAAATGCCGTGTCCCTCCCTTGGATAGCGGACAAAGGTCACATCCTTGTCCAAATCACGCAGCGCCTGATAAAACTCGACAGCCTGGGAATACGGCACCCTGGCGTCGTTGCCGCCGTGGAGAATGAGAATGGGGCTCGTCACCTGCTTGACGTACCGAATAGGGGAGTGTTTCCGGTACGTATCCTCGTTATCCCAGGGCGTCCCGAAAAACCATCCCAGGTAGCCGGGGATATCCGTGGTGCTGTACATGCTGTAGAGGTCGGGCAGGCCCGCTCCGGGAGAAACCGCCTTGAACCGGTCGGTCTGGGTGGCGATCCAGAAGCTCATGTAGCCCCCGTAGCTCCAGCCGTAGCAGATGAGTTTGTCCGGATTCGCCCATCCCTCTGAAATGCAGTAATCCACCCCCGTCATGCAGTCGTCGTAGTCACGGAAGCCCCACTGATTCCGATTGGAATTCAGGAAATCCTGTCCATAATTGGAGCTTCCTCTGAAGTTCGGCTGAAGCACCATGAAACCGTTGGAGGCGAAGAATTGGTTGGAGGCGCTGAAGCCTTCTATCCTTGCACCGCTCGGTCCTCCGTGGGGATTGAGAATAAGCGGATAAAGCTTTCCCTCCCGGTAGTCCACAGGCAGCGTCAGCACGCCTTCGATCCACTGGCCATCCGAGTTTTTCCACCGTATTGTCTTTGCCTTCCCGAACCGGATTTTCTCCCTGCGGATCCAGGAGTTGGCGTCCGTCAGGGCGACCGCTTTTATCCGGTCATGATCCATGGTGTAGAGCTCACCGGGCTGAACGGGATTCGAGTGAATCCAGATCCATCTCGTCCCGTCTTTTCCCAAGCGCCACTGGCTGTTTGAACCTCTGGGGGGATCGTGGGCATCCACCTGTCCGGTCTCTATATCCACCGAAAAGAGGCCGCTGGTCGTTTTATCCCCGGTTCCCCAGAAGATATTCTTTCCGTCCGGGGCCCAGATGAGGTCTCCCAAATCCCTGTCGAAGTCTTTAAGCAGGACACGGGGCTCTCCGCCTTCCGAAGCGATCAGGTAGAGCTTTCGGTACCAGGTGGAGGTGCCGCCATAGGGGTGGGATGCAAAGGCTATCCTCTTTCCGTCGGGGGACCAGCGAGGACCGGAATCCGGCCCGGGATTTTCATAAAGCTTTCGGACCTCTCCCGTTCCCGCATCTACAATGTGGATATCCGAGTTCCAGCTCCCATCCACCTTGGGATTGGGTCTGGTCACGATGGCGATTTTTCCCCCATCCGGCGACCACCGGGGATCGGAGACGGTGAATGCCCCGGATGTTAAGCGCTTTTCCTCGCGCTTTTTGATATCAAATACCCAGAGATGCGTCATGCGGAACTCTTTGTCCACTTCAACGGCGTCGTCTTTTATTTTTTTCTTTTTCTCTTGCTCCTCACTGAGCGGATCTGCAGCCAAAAAGAGCAGGCGCTCTCCCCCAGGAGATATGTCAAAGGAGTTTATGCCGCTCTTGTGTTCCGTCACCTGCCATGCTTCTCCTCCGTCCGCGTGCATGAAGAATACCTGTTTTCCCGTTTCTTCTTTCTTATCCGGGGCTTCCCCCCGTGAGCTGAGGAACGCCAGTTTGGATCCGTCGGGAGTCCACAGGGGAGAGGAACAGCTTTCTTTTCCCCAAGTCATCTGTCTGGCTTGCGTTCCGTCCACGGCGATCCGCCAGATATGGGTGGTCCTTTTCAAGTCATTATCCTCCATATCCCGTTCGCTCAGGGTATAGAGCACCCATTTCCCGTCCGGCGACAGCGCCGGGCTTCCCACTGAATTGATGCGTAGGGTATTCCGGGCCGACATGAGCGGGAGAGTCTCCTCTTTTTGCCCTACGACCGCGGATACATAGGTGATCTGGCCTGCCAACAGAATTAAACAAACAACGAGGCACGCTTTTTTTCCGGACAACATTTCTCCTCCTTATCCTATCAAAATCCTCATGATTCATGCCGCCTTGTGACTTATCGACGGACGGCATGGAATGATGTGAAAAAGATTTAATTTTATGTAATTACCACCCTTTAACATGCTGAGTAAAACCTATCACATCGAAAACGTCCAGGTCAAAGACTAGAAAAACAGCACGATTCGACAATAGCTCAGAATCCCCGGGTTATGGGGGGAGTCGGCTATCCTATTGATAAAAGAAGCGGCGACAGAGTTCCTGTTAACATTGTCTGTTCTTTTCGACGGCTGGAAGAAAATGTTTTCGAACAACATGAAAAGCAAGCCGTCTTTCGGCCTTGAACGTCGGCTGGAGGTGTCGGCCTATTCATACTTCAAAGATTCCACCGGGTTTTTTGAAGCGGCTTTAATGGAATGGAAGATAACCGTGAACAGAGCGATCGCAAACGCCGTGATTCCCGCAACGATGAATATCCATGTCTGGATTCGGGCATGATAGGCATAGCTCCGGATCCAATGATTCATCAACACGTACGCCAGCGGCCAGGCTATGATATTGGCGATCCCGACCAGGATGAGAAACTCCTTGGATAGAGCTTCCACGATCTTGACGGCGGATGCGCCCATAACCTTCCTTACGGCGATTTCTTTGGACCGCTCTTTCGGTGACAACCACGGAATTCAAGTCGGCGAATGCCGTTTCGGGATCTCATCTGATGAAAGAGAAACTGAACATTTCGAAAAAATCCGGACTCATCAGAACGCATTGTTCATTGATGGCTTTCCCATGATATTTGACCGGCCGGATGGTCTCCCCATACCAGGTCCCTTTTATGATCTCGGGAAAATTTTGCTTCAAGGTCGGCATGAGCGCCCAGGGGCTTGACGCCCAGACGCTGTTCGGTGTCGCCGTCGTCAGACGGTAGATATCGTCCGCTTTTTCATGAAATTTATCATAGCTCAGTTCATCCTGCACCCAAAGCAAAATCAGCATGCAGCAGGCCATCCCGATGGCGAGTCCGGAGATATTGATGAATGAGTAGGCCTTATAGCGCCCGAGGTGGCGCAGTGTGATCTTCACATAATTCTTTAACATGACAAACTCCCAGTAGATTCGGTTTTTTATGATATACGGTAAGGAACGTACAAACTGATTCCAATACCAGAGCCGGGCGGAAGCGGTTCCTCTTTCCCGGACGATATCATGATGTTCCTCATCGAAATCACCGTCGACGGTAAAATGATCGTCATATTCGGAGATCAATTTCAGCATTCGGCTTGCCGGCGACGGAGGCGCTTCTCTGGTTCTTTTCATGCATTCCTATTTCTTATCGAAGGCATATTCGGGAATATTTTTCCAGAGCGATACGTTCATCTCCCTGGCTTGTTTCAACGCTTTCATGCCTTCGGCCGTCAGGTGGTAATAGATTCGGCGCCGACCCCTGCGCTGGGGGACGGTTTCTCCCGGCCATTTTTCGATATAATTTTTCTCGGCCAACTGTTTGAGCGCGCTGTAAAGATTTCCATAGGTGAATTGCTTGTGGGTTACTTCTGAAACATGTTGACGGATTTTAACTCCGTAAGCATCGCCTTCAAGCCGCCAGATCGAAAGCAGCAGGATCTCTTCGGTTTTGGTGAGTTCTTTCATGAAAACCGCCTTTTTATCAATTTTACTGCTATTCAGTATAATTAGACGAAGGTAGGGGGAAAAGGTTGCTGGGACGCATGTGGGGATTGCAAAACACGGAAAAAGAGAACGGGGAGACTGCGGGGGAGATCTGACGGCTGCGTCAAAAATCCCTGAAATCACAGTAATCGGGATTCGAAGGGGGAAGAGCAGAATAGAGAGTGAACCGACTTGAAAAATTCGCTTTAATTCATTTTGTTTGTAGTGATGCTTTATTGAATGGATTAAACTTTGAATAAAATATCGGGGCTGATAATTCTATTTCAGTGTTTATCTCTTGGCATAGGAATATCTAGCGATAATAATGATTATGCGATATGTCAGCCGGTCTGCAGGCATGATTCTCTGTTGGGGGCAAAGAGGGATGTTTCAGGGGTTGCGGTTTATTTTTCCGCCCATTTACGGAGCTCGCGCTTGATTTTCTCCTCGACTTCCTTTCCGATTTCTTCCCAGTCGTCACGTTTCTCTTCCTCTTCATCAACCCAATTTTTTATCCCTTTACGGACCTTTTCCTCCACTTTTTCAGCGATTTCACTCCATTCTTTTTCCCGAGCGCTCTTTTTCTTTTTCCTTTTGCACGAAGTCCCGCTGCTTCCGCCCAATGCAATAACGGCTCCGAGTAAAAATCCGAAATCGTACCACCCGCCGCTGTTGTTCAATTCGTACATTTCCACGCTCTTGGAGAACAAGCTGATGATGAACGTGATAACACAAATGAGACCGTGCCATAATCCGGCCCAAAAGCCCGCCGGTTTCTCATCAAATCTCGTGTTTCCAGGAGCACAGCTGCTGGTGGTCATGATGAGAATGAATATGCAGAGCAAGACAACCGTAAATCCCCTGAATTTCATGAACTCCTCCTCTTAAAAAAAGCTTTGACTGAAATGATTTTTTTACCCTTGTCAATTTTATACTAAAAAAGAATATAAGGCGTCAAAATAAAAGAAGTGCATCGATAAGGCTGAGCGATGGCTTTGGGACTCAAGGTCAAAGCAGTGGTAAAAGCTTTAGCCGTAGGCAAAAGCTGAACCTCATGTTTTATCCATATTAAAGAATAGGATTTTTTCCGACTGTCTTCAACTCCTCGGAATATAGGGGGCGCTCATTCACCCCTCTTATAGACAATGGCCACGACGGTTTTGTCATCCCCGCCCATGTTGATGGAGAGGCCGTAGGGCCGGTCCGCGGCAATCGTGATCTGGGCGTCGCCCGCGCGTCCTGTGAGCTGTTCCCATAGGGTGACGGCTTGATGGACGCCGGTTCCTCCCGTGGGATGGCCCCATCCGATAAGCCCGCCGGTGGTGTTGAAGGGGATATGTCCATCCCGGGCCGTATTGCCGCCGGCGACGAAATCCGCTCCTTCACCGGGAGAGGCGAATCCGATGGCTTCCGTCGCCAGAATGCCGGCGATGGTGAAGCAGTCATGGGTTTCCACCGTACCCAAATCATTTGGTGTGATTCCGGCCGATTCCAGAGCGATGGCGGCCGCGCGTTTTGTGGTTTCGAGAACGGTGAGATCTTCCGGAGCTTTGGTGAGGTCGTATTCGGTCTGTCCCCAGGCGATGACTTCAACCGCTTCGGCCGGTTTGATGCCGCATCGATTCAGCCCCTCTTCGGAGACGATGGCGATGGCGGAACCGGCATCGGATACCTTGGAGCAGTCGAAAACATTGAGGTTATCGACAAAAACACGGGGATTGGGTTCGGTCAATGCAAGAGATTCGAGATCGGCCACCTTGTTGTGGTATTCCTGCGCCGTCGGGCAAAGGCGGGCGTTCTCTACGGCGTTCCGGAACCAGCGGGCCATCCCTTTTCTGGCCTTGTCACGACCGTATTTTTCATAGTAGGCACCCGCCCGATCGCTGAACTTTCCAGGAAAAAAATAGGCGTGACCCTGTTTCCGTTCCTGGTACCATCCCGCTCCCGCCAATATATCGGCTCCGTAGATGGCCTTGACCGTATTCTGTACTTCGACGCCGACGGCCAGACAGACTTCGGCCGTATCCGCAAGGACGGATTTGATTCCGGCCATAAGAGCCAGCGCGCCCGAACAGCAGGCCCCCTCAACACTCATGGCGGGTTTCCACAGAAGAGCGGGATCGATCATGGGGGCGAATCCGGGCAGGTTGGCCTGTTTGTTGAAGCGGGGGGCCATGAAATTTCCGATAACGCTTTCATCCACGTTGGCGCCGCCGCCGATCTGGCTCAGGGTTCCCTGACCCGCTTCCTTGATGTAGTGTTCAAGCCCGGGCCGGGGTTTCTTCGGGTGGAATTCCTTACGGCCTGTTCCCAGGGAGATGGTGTTGTATCCGGCACACATAAAAACCTTTTTACGTGGTTTGCTCATAGTGACTCCTTTTCAATCAAAATAGTTGTTGATGGGGCCGTAAGCGTGGAAGAAGCCGGTGAGGAGCACGGTGTTGACATCGTCCTCGTTGTGGGCCACGCCGTCGGCGACCAATTTTTTCCCGATCGCCTTGGAGCGTTCTCCATAGGCGCGTGCCAGCTTCCCCCCGGGTGTATCGAGACCGGTCAGGTCCTTGAAATATTGTTCCAGAACGGAATTCTTTTCGGGATTCCCGATAATCCGTTTCCAGGGGACGACGGATGGAGGGGCGGCGCCGATGCGGGCGTCCGCTTTTTCCTGAAAATCAGCGATGGGAAGATATGTTTGAGTCGTAGTATCGAATACGGCTGCGGGACGTCCTTTTTCATACTTGAGAAAGCCGTCTTTCTGGGAACCGTTGGGATTCTGACCGCCTTTGATTCCGATTTCCATCATTTTGTCGAGGAGCGGGCTGTGGATCTCTTCGTCCGCGACATGGGGATTCATAACCTGCATGATGTACTGACAGACGTCGATGCCGACATAATCGATGAGCTGGAAGATTCCCATGGGACGAATAAGAAAATCCTGACTGATCTTATTCATCGTGTAGACCGCTTCGACGAAAGGCATTTCTGATGTGAGACGCTCCACCTCTCCCATGGCGTGCAGGGCGTCGCGCATGAAGTGCCCGTTCCCGATGAAGCCAGCGAAATCATTGGACGGCACGATGATTTTTCTTAGTTTTTTAGCATAGGTGAGGGCGAAATCTATGGCATTCTTATCCGTTTTATCATTTGTGATAAGTTCGACAAGCTTCTGGACAACGGGAGGATTATAGAAATGGAATCCGAGGATACGTCCCGCCAGATTCGATTTCTCGTCAAGATGGAGGATGGGGATGGAAGACGTGTTGCTGAAGAACCACGGTTTTTGATTGCTGTTTTTTTCGATCTCCGAGAAGATCTTGATTTTGAGCTCAGGATTCTCGCTGACCGCTTCGAAAATGAGGGTGGATTCGTAGGCGGGTTCCAGCCGGGTGATGGGGCGAATTTTTGAGGTGACGTCGTAAATATACTGGTCGATCACATCAAAGTTTTCGACGAGGTCGGTCCGGTCTGCATACATCTTGCGAAGCGCCACGGTCTTTTTTTCGGCGATCTTACGCGCCTGCGCCCGGACGTATTGAAGCAGTCCAGCCAGTGCTTCCTGGCTGACATCCATGGCGTTGACCGTAAACGTTCTTCCTTTGTTCTCGGGTTTGAGGCTGAGATCCGCCATTTCCGTCGCCGTGAGCAACAGGATGCCGGAACCCATTTTTCCGGCGGCGCCGAGCACCGTGACATTTTGAAGCTTGTCTTCGTAACTCATATACTTCTCCTTTAATTTGAAAAGCACGCTGAATGCCAGGAAAGATCTCTTGGAATGCGTAACAGATAAATATTTCCTTTTTCGTGCTTGAGACAAACCTTTACCCATTTTCCCCGCATACTATCCCTAAGCATTTTGAAATAAATTACCACATCCGGAACGCCGAGGTCAACGACTCAGATAGAGGAAAGGGTGTTGATATGATGAAAAAAGTCTTACTGGAGGTTGGAATAATCGGTTGAAAAGCATGAAATGGCATGATAGATTTAAATCATTCAAACATAAGCAAAAAGAAGGCAAAATCGGTTCTATTTGGAAAACATGGCATTCCAAAATGAGGATCAAAAAATCCAATAAGCGAGGTCTGTAATGAACACGGAAACATTGGATCGACGGGCATTCTTGCGCAAAAGCGCGGCTTTCGGAGCCACTGCCGTTGCGGCAAAGGCCGGCGGCCTCAAAAGTATCGAGGCCGCTTCGCAATCTGTCGCAAACCGGACACCCGAGGATGTCGCTAAAGATGAATTCTACTGGCGAGAAATCAAACTGGGCTTTAAGCTGGATCGTACGCTGATAAACCTCAATAACGGATTTACCTGTCCTTCGCCCAGAGTCGTACTCGAATCCGTTTGGCGTTATATGGAGATCATCAACATGCTGCCGGTTCACTACCAGCGCATGGTCCAGGCGAACATCCAAACGATACGGCGGCGCATGGCGGCGGAATTCGGATGCGATCCGGAAGAGCTGGCTCTGACGCGCGGCGCCAGCGAGTCGCTGCAGATCGTACAAAATGGAATCGATTTAGAAGCGGGTGATGAGGTGATCACGACCGAACAGGACTATCCGCGCATGCTGACGACATGGGATCAGCGCAGACGACGGGACGGGATCAAAGTGACCCGCCTACAGTTTCCTGTCCCGACCACCCAAGATGATCTTTATCAGCGGTTCGAAAGCGCCATAACCCCAAGAACAAAAGTGTTTCATTTTTGTCATGTAACAAACCTGACGGCCCAGATGTTTCCGGTAAAACGGCTGGCCGAGTTGGCGCGATCAAAGGGCATCATCACGATCGTCGACGGCGCGCATGCCCTGGGACACTTTCCTTTCAAACTGAGGGATCTCGAATGCGACGCCTATGGAGTGAGCCTTCACAAGTGGCTGTTGGCGCCGATCGGCAACGGCTGCCTGTATGTTCGCAAGGACAGCATCCCGAAATTCTGGCCGCTTCAGGCGGCGCCCGCCAGGCAGGTGAATGATGTCCGAAAATTTGAGTCGATAGGCACGCATCCCTGGGCCATCAGGGCGGCGCTCGGTGAAGCGCTGGCCTTTCATCAGGCGATCGGGGCTGAGCGTAAAGCGGCTCGCATGCGCTATCTCAGCATGAGGTATATCGATGCGCTTAAAAAGTATCCGGAATTCAAGGTCCTGTCGAACACGAGCGAGCCTCCGCAGCTGTGGGGGGTCTCGGCCTGCTGTATAGAAGGCATCGATGTCAGGGATCTTGCCCGCTTCCTGATGGATAAGTACAGAATCGTCGTGGTCCCGCTGGTAGGGGGTGTTCCGCCTAACGCGCGTTTCGATTATCAGGCGATAAGGGTATCGCCCAATGTCTATACGACTCTCGAGGAGATCGACACCTTTATAGCGGCCATGGAAGACGCGATCAAAAACGGAGTGCCGACGACGCAGGCTTCTTTCTCCGGTTCTACGGGGAGCGGTCCCTATTCGGTTTGAATCTCAAATTCGGCGATGGAGGATTCACATGAAGCGTATGATGATATCGGTCGGTATTTTTGTTGTGTTTCAAATATTCTTGATGAGCGTCTTCGCCTATTCCCAAGCTGAATTTAAAATCCCGTTCAAATTCGAAGCGGAAGGCAAAACCTATCCGCCCGGGAATTATGAGGCGGTACGGGAAGAAGACGGAAAAATCACCCTTCGGAGAGAGGCGGGGGGAATAGAGATTTCGATAACCATCATCAAGCAGCTGACCGAACCAAACCCTGCGATCGAGACGCCTCAGCTCATATTCGATATGGTGGCCAATTTCAAGCCGTCCTATACGGAGTATGTTACGGACTATTTGTTGACGGAGGTCTGGCTGAGCGAGAAAGACGGATATCTGGTGTTGGATTCGGAGAGGTCGGAGTATACCAAGGGGATTAAGGGAGTGATGGCGAAATAGAGGAGTGTGCCGCGGGAGGTTCGAATCCATCCCATCTTTCAGATCAAAGATCCGCATGTCGGAATTGACAAAGCTCGCTTAAAATAATAATAGAAATGAAAAAAATATTTTTAAGCTTTAATTAATTGATATTTTTTGGAAAAAATTGAGGTGTTTTCATGAACAGCGAAAACCTGAAGCCAATCACTATCCTCACTTTCCTACTGGCTGTTGCGCTGGCGGTTGTTTCCTTCAACGGGGCCTTTGTATCCGGCACCTATGCCCGGGAGACCGCCTCTTTGGCGGCCCAGGGGGCCGGTCAGGACCTGGTGGATCTTTTTCTGGTCGTACCGCTGCTGCTTGTCTCTCTGGCTTTTGTTCACAGACAGAACCGGATAGCCCGGTTCGTTTTCGCGGGGACGTTGTTCTATATCCTTTATTCATTCATCATCTACAGTTTCGGGATCCACTTCAATCGGATGTTTCTCTGCTACACCATCACACTGGGGCTTTCCCTCTACACCTTTATCCTGGTTATGTGTGATCTTTTTAAATTCGAAGTCGAGGGCTGGTTCAGCGAAAAAACTCCCACTCGGTGGGTGGGATATTTTCTGATCCTGGTGGCTGGCATGTTCTACCTGTTGTGGTTGAAAGACATCCTTCCCGCCGTCCTCGGTAATACGATTCCCTCAGGAGTCAGCGATCAAAATCTGCAGGTCAACCCCGTACATGTCCTGGATATCGGCATTGCCCTGCCCGGACTGTTCCTGACTGCGATCCTATTGATGAAAAAGCGCCGTTTGGGATACATCCTGGCTCCCACGGCCCTTGTATTCATCATCATCCTTACGCTCGCCCTCGCGGCCATGGTGCTGACGGCCAAAGCCCGCGGCATAAACGAAGATGCTTCCATCGCCCTGATATTTATGATCCTGGCGTTGATCAGCGCCATATTGCTTTTTGTCTATATAAAAAGTCTGCGGCCCTCACGTTCGGCTGACAAGTGAACCCGTTTTATCTATGAGTGTTTCCGGCGGTTATGGGTGCGGCGTCTGGATTCGGTATCGGATACGAGGAGATCAAGATCGAAACAACGTGGTATAACAAACTGCCGAAGGTCGAGCTGCACGTTCACCTCGAAGGCGCCATCCCTCATGAAGCTCTCTTCGAACTGGTTCGGAAATATGGAGGAGATCCTTCCGTTCCCGACCTCGCCGCGATCGGGAAGCGTTTTAAATACAGGGACTTCTCCGGTTTCCTGGAAGCCTGGACGTGGAAAAATCAGTTCTTGCGCGAGTATGAAGATTTCTCTCATGTTGCCGAGCTGACGGCCAGGGATATGGCGGGGCAGAATATTCGCTACGCGGAGCTGTTTTTCTCGCCGTCGCTTTTTATAGGGCAGGGGATCGAGGTGCAAAAAATCGCTCAAGCCGTCAGGTCCGGATTGTCAAAAGTGTCGCAAATCGAGATCGCTCTCATCGCGGACCTCGTCCGGGATTATGGCCCTGCCTCAGAGATGGCGACACTCAAAAAGCTGGAAGAGGTCAAGAGCGCCGGCGTCATCGGTATCGGAATCGGCGGGTCTGAACATCGATACCCGCCGGCGTTTTTCTCACGGCTTTATGAGGAAGCCCGGAGGATGGGCTTCCATACGACGGCTCATGCGGGGGAAGCCGTCGGTCCCCGGAGCGTCTGGGATGCAATCCGGCATCTTCATGTCGACAGGATCGGTCACGCCACCCGGGCTCAAGAAGATCCTGAGCTCCTTGACTATATTGAGAAACATGCGATTCCGCTTGAGTTGTGCCCCACGTCCAATATCCTTACAGGATCAGCCGCTTCGATCGCGGAACATCCTGTCCGGGACTATTTCAAACGGGGGCTGATCGTAAGCGTGAACACCGATGATCCCAAGATGTTCGGCATAACGCTGGCGGAGGAGTACCGTCGGCTCGTGAATGAATGCGGATTCTCGCGCAATGATATCCGCAGTCTGGTGCTTTCGGCTGTCCAATCCTCTTGGCTCCCTGAGGAGCGGAAAATGTCGCTGACGGAAAGCTTTATTGAGGACGCCTCATGGCTTTAACCGCAGGATAGATATCCGGGCTTTATTGTTGTTCAGAGAATCGGGCTATACGCCGGTAACGAGAACCCTCTTGCCGCCGTTTCCTCTTTGTTCGAGCAGAGCGGTCCCCATGTCCCCCGATGCCCCGTTGATCAGAACCTTATGGCCCGCTCCGGCCTTTCCATAATCGCGAAGCCCCTGGAGTGTGGTAACGCCGGCTGTGGGAACGGCCGCGGACTGCTCGAATGTAATGTCGTCCGATTTTATCGTGAGCTCTTCTTCCGCCGCACAGGCATACTCGGCACAGGCGCCGCGGCATGAGCCGAAAACTTCGTCTCCCGGTTGAAACCGCGTCACGTTCTTTCCCACCCTTTCGACGTGTCCCGCCAGATCCCAGCCGGGAACATGGTTCTTCGGTTTGGGAAACCCGACGGAAAGTCGACTGGCCCATGGATCACCTCTCATGGAGAAGACGTCACCCGCGTTGAGACCGGCCGCGTGAACGCGTACGCGCACATCGCCGTCCTTGACGACGGGTTTGTCGATGTCTCTGAGTTCACAAACATCCGGAGAGCCGTAATCGTTCTGAACGATTGCTTTCATTCCGTTCTCCTTTTTGTTTAGAACTCCATTGTCTTCGCATCATCTGCGACAGCCCGGAATTGGCTGAAAGATAACGCCCGTTCTCATTATGTTTGATAATTGTCTTGGATCTGAGATAAAAGACAGAGAATCATTCAAATCTGAATCCGATCCCTCGTGATGGTCCTCAATCTCCTCGTTCTTATCTACCGCAATAAGGTTATCATATCCAAAATTATTTTGTCTTAATAAATTTACGACTTTTAGGCGGAGGTCCCCGGTTGGGGATCCTTTTTGTTTTGTCCCGACAATTGAACGAATGATGCCAGGCATGCACCGGCGGATAAGACCAGAGAGAAAAGCCATGTCATGTCCAATGCCGTCTGGGCTATGGGGATTTTCGAGATCTCCCCCCGGATGATGGAACTGAAAGACAATAGCAACACCAACAGCTGTACGATTCCCACCGCCATCACGAAATAGGGGGGGGGATATTCTTTGCGGATCAACAAAAGGAGTGATGCCGCCAGGATCAGGCAGGCAAATCCCAGCTTCAAAGGGGTCACGCCGGTATGGTTTTTGCGTACATTTTCTATGACGGTATCATGACGGCTGTTGATCATCATATTGATCTCAGCGTCCGTTTTTGAATGGAAGATACTCATATCCCATCCCTGATCCCTCTCTTCTTTAGCTTGTGCTTTGGCCATGGATATGATCGCCGCATCGGAAACGGAGAGAAGGGAAATCGCCTGTGCCATACTTAAAATGGCGGCCGCCAGGACAATGATGCCGAAAATTTTCAGCCGGTTTTTCATTTTTCCCTTTTCTTAATGTATGGCTTATCTGGCTTTGCTGCTTAAGATTCCCAATTTTTCAACAAAAGAGGAGCCCAAATACCCACAATCATCAAAAGGATCATGAATGCGGCATACATCAGCATGTTATCGCTCTCAGGGATCAAATCCATCGATTCACCCAGCAAAGCGAGCACACCGACAAGCAAAGGGATCAACAGACATAATCCGGTGATACGTGCCGGCCTTCCGCGCATGCTGCGTTTCAGGTGCCGAATTTTTCCGGTAAATAGAGCGACAAATCCCTTGATAGTCATCCATATCCATACTACACCCATCACCAGGTAGAGCAAACTCATCTTTTCCTCCTTATTTTAATAAGATATGAAAGATAAAAACTGTCTTTATCCAGACAAATCATGAGTATCGGTTAGCCTTTTTCATGTTCCAAAATGGATTTTCTGGGAATGGATTATCGCATGATAGAATCGGTACCCGAAAGACGAGATGTCGGTTGGTAAGTAAGAATCCCTTCATGAGCTCTGATAAAAAAGTGATTGCCAACACATTATCAAAGATTAAGGGGCAGGGCAAATCCGTTCCTTTTTTTGTCGAGAGCTTTGAAATGATTTTCCATCCCCATTTATTTTCTATCCTTTTGGATCTGTATGCACGAGTAAAAACTCTCAAATTCGTAACATCCGAAACAAAAAATCAAAAAGTTCACCTGCCGTATTTTAAGGAAATGAAATTCGTTTCAACCATATTTAGGGGGGGCGAGGAATGACTGCGCCTTGATTTCAATCGACATATCTCCGCCCGGCTGCATCAAATATTTTTCATTAGGAAAAATTGCAAAGAAATCTTAAAATATCTATCAGACAGCCCACAGCTTAAACTGAACCGAATATGACTCGGGCCTTATGGATGGTTCCATATTTGTATTAATAAGGGGGTGGGGAATGAAAATCCATCCTATGAAGAAAGATTTCCTGTTGTTCCGCTGTCTTCACAGCGGAGCGCTTCGTCCTTCAACCATCGACGAGGAATGCTCGCTGTCGAAGGAACAATCGGACCGAAACAAGAAATTCCTCACCAGGGTGATCGATTCCTATGGATCATGCGCGATGTTGGCCGTGGATGGCGAGTCCGTTGTTGCGCATGCCCGATTTTACCCTCAGGTCATATACGATCGGTTTAAATTCTGTTGTCAGGATCCGAATCACGCCATAACGCAAGAAATCGCCGAGATGAAATTTCCTCGGCTGGCAAATCAAGCGGAGCGGGACCTCAGGATCACATGTTATTTCGTGCTTGAGGATTACCGGGGGCAGGGACTCAGCCACAAGCTTATCGCCGCCGTTATCGAGTGGGGAAAAAATAATGGCTGGAAAAGCGTAAGATGTTTGGCAACCAGGAATAATTACTGGCTGTCCTCCGAAATGTGCACGCCGATGCTGCGCACCTACGTCAAACACGGGTTTAAGATAATCGGGACCGTAGCGATACCTGAAGTCAAAGGCTATCTCCAAAAAATGAAAGATGGGGAATTCGGGGTTGAGAAAAAGCGGGGATTCGAGAAGTTTTGCGCCGGTGAAGATCTATCGGAACTCGTTTCTTTTTATGAAATGGAATGTATGTTGTGAAAAAGCATGCAGGGACGTTTGGTAGAGGAAGACTGAGCCGAAAAATATTCATGAAATCGAATGTTGGTTCTTAACGGCATCTCTTATATACTGATGACATGCAAGGAGGGGAGAATGTCCCACAGATTGATTGTGATGTTTCTTTGTCTGGTGTTTTTTACCAGCGCGGGGTTATCCCAAAGTTCGTTTTATGATTATTTAGAGGAAAAGGTCACCTTTCCATCGAATGAAGTCACTCTTGCTGGAACCTTGACACTTCCTGTATCCGGTCAGCCGGCGCCTGTAATCGTTTTAATTACAGGGGGGGGGAATAGAAACAGAGATGCACAGATAGGAAGATTCAAACCTTTCAAACTGATCGCCGCTTACCTCTCTCAAAGAGGATTCGCCGTCCTGCGCTTTGATGATCGGGGAGTGGGGGAGTCTACGGGGATAAACAGCCTGGAATCCAATTTGGACGATTTTAAGGATGACGCCCTTTCCGCCATCGCATATTTGAAATCCAGAGATGACATCATGCATTCCCGAATCGGACTGCTCGGTCATTGCGCCGGGGCCTATGCCTGCTTGAAAGCATCTTTTGAATCAAAAGACGTCGCCTTTCTGACTACCATGGCGGGATACGGTTTGGATGGCGTTGAAACGCTTTTAGATGGGAAACGGCGGGAACTGATGAAGGCGGGGGAGAAACAAGATCATATTCAACAGACCCTTGGATTGCACAAACAGCTTTTCAAAGCCATGATGACTCATGGTGATTTCGTTGAAGTCGAATCGAAAATGAGAATTGAAAGAAAAAGGATATTTGAAACCTTATCCGATAGCCGAAAAAGCAGATATGAGGATTTCGATGATTATTTCCGTAGATCTTCCGACGGCTGGATATTGGAATATGCCAAAACGAACTATTTCTTGGAGGTATTGAAAGCGAAACCGATCCCGTATTATGAAAAACTAAATATCCCTGCATTGTTAATGTTTGGTGAAAACGACCTTGATGTTCATCCCGATGCGCACATCCAGCCCATTATCACGGCCCTGGCAAAAGCCGGGAATAAAAATTATGAGATTAAAATCATTCCCGAAGCTGATCATTATTTTGTCGCGGACTGGTCATCCCGGGAATTCGCTCCCAAGTTCCTGCCGACTTTGTATGACTGGTTGTCGGAAAACATTCAACAGAGTGCAAGGATTCAAAAGTGATTTTAATCAAGGGGTTTTCATGAGAAAGTTTTCAACACTTCTGTTATTTTTGCTGATATCGGTTTCTTTCAAAGGGCTGGCTCAGGACGCCGTTCCTGAAGATTTTGATGAACGGATTATCAAGGTGATGCAGGAAGACCGGCTTCCGGGTCTTGCGATCGCCGTTGTCAGGAATGATTCCCTGGTTTTTTTAAAAGGATACGGTGTAAGGGAACTCGATACCTCTGAATCTGTTGATGCCCATACGCTTTTTCAAGCCGCCTCGCTGACGAAAACGTTCACTGCGGCATTGATGGGAATGCTGGTCGACCAAGGCAGGGTCGCATGGGATGATCCGGTTAAAAAATACATTGAGAATTTAAAACTCCAAGATGATTATGTTACCGAAAATCTTACGATAAGAGATATCCTTTCCGTCCGGTCAGGGATTAGAGATGGTGATGCGCTTCAGGCAGCGGATCGCAAAGAATTGATCGGGCGCCTCCAAAACCGATCATCATTGAATTCTTTTCGTTCGGCTCAAACTTCTTTTAACCTTATGTATACCATAGCCGGATATATTGCCGAAACCCTGTATGAAAAGCCTTGGGAACAAATAATAGAGGAAACCATCCTTGATCCCCTTGGCATGACGGAGACGTTTACCGATAACGCTTCAGCCTTTCGCTCCACAAACAATATTGCTGCTGCCCATATTCTGGAGGGCAGGGAGACTGTTCCCAGGAAATGGGGCGACTATGCATTATTCGCTCCCGCTGCCGGCCTCGTTACGAATGTTACCGATCTGGCAAAATGGATCCGCTTCCTTTTGAATAAGGGGACATGGAAAGGCTCTTCAATCCTGAGCGAAAAAGTCCTCGATCAAATGCACACCCCTCAGATGATGGTGGGGGAGTTTTTTAGGAGCGTGTGTAATCCGCATGCGAATTTTATGACATTCGGATTCGGTTGGTTTATCAGTGACTATAAAGGACGTAAGCTTATCGAGATGGAAGGGGCCGCAGCGGGTGCCACAAACGTGCTCGTCCTGGTCCCCTCCGAAAATATCGGCTTTGTCATTCAGACGAATCGTGATTTCGCCTTTAAATCGTTACTCTCCGTTAAATTTTATTTGCTGGATTTCATGCTCTCGAATCAACCCGGTTAGATGGATGTTTTTTTTGAAAATAGGCACCCATTATTTATCTTTCCCTCACGGACCTGGAAAATATTCTTAATACCTTATTTCGGGGCGAGGAGCATATCTCGCTTGATTCTGCATACTCTATCTCAGCTGGGCTGAGGTTTTTTTAAAAGGAGGAGGGGGTTATGAAAAGCGTCAAAGAGGAACGTGTTCGGTCGTTTGACGGTGTGGAAATCGCATTTGAAAGCTCAGGTCATGGAACAACGGAGCTGCTTTTTATCCACGGAGGACTTGCCGACCGCAGCTTTTGGGAACACCAAATGACCAAATTTTCCAAGCACCATCGTGTGGTGGCATTGGATCTGGCTGGTCATGGTACTTCGGGACAAAACCGTTCCGCCTGGACACTGGAGGCTTTCGGTGAGGATGTCAAAGCGGTAGCCGATGCCCTCGATTTGAAACGTATCGTTTTAATCGGGAACTCGCTTGGCGGCTCCGTGGCGCTGGAGGCGGCCCGTATGCTCAAAGAGCGTGTTATCGGTGTTGTCGGTGTTGACACCCTGCATGATGCGACCCAAGGGGTCACGCCCGAAGAAGCCAAGGCCCGGGCGGATCAGTTCCGCGATGATTTTGGGAACACGTGCCGTGAAATGGTGGAAAGTCTTTTCCACAAGGGAAAAGAAATGAAGCTTCGTAAGTGGGCCTTAAACCGAATGCTTTTTTCGCCCCCGGAAGTCGTCTCCGGGATTATGGAAGGATTCGCCGGATATGACGCCGCGGCTGCGTTTCGATCGGCCGGAGTCCCCATTCGTGCGATCAATGGAGATCTTTTTCCCACCCTGGTGGAGTCCAATCGGAAGGTCGTGCCGGATTTTGATGCGGTGATCATGAAAGGCGCGGGACATTACCCCATGCTCGAACGTCCGGAGGAGTTCAACGGTTATCTTCGGGATGTTATCCGGGGGCTGGAAGAAATCGGGAAGTAAACTTTGCAAACTCATCAAGGGGAGAGTCACCGATCACCACTGATTTGCGCATTTTCCGTCAATTGGAGGGCACGTATTTTTCAAAGCGTGACGCCCAATCTTTCTGCGGCAGTTCTAATAGGATATCACTTGCATAGTACATCAGCTCAACCGGCATCAAAACCTGACGATTGGATAGGATCACTATGCCGATTCGATCCTCGGGGAACAACGTGATGTAATTGGAATAGCCCATTGAAGCTCCACCGTGATGAATACGATGGTGACTTCGGTACTCGTCCAAATACCATCCCATTCCATAGGCCTGGCTGTTGATACAGGGATAGTCGATATAGAAGGGCGGGTTGTCGAGCGTTATTTGCGGTTCATGCGTTGCACGTACAATCGATGCGGAGACCAATTGGCTCCCCTCGTATTTTCCCTCATTCAACTGGAACACCATCCATCGGGCCATATCCTCGACATTGGAGTACATCGATCCGGACCCTCGTGTGAAATACCATGCGTTGTGTTCGGGTCCAGGGAACTCGTTTGCAATATAGGCGCCGTTTTCTTCTGAGAAGCTGAAGGAGTACTCATCGGACCGGAGCAGTTGTTGCACCGAGAATCCCGTGTTGCTCATTCCCATCGGATGGAGCAAGCGTTGTGCTGCAATGATATCCCATGGAGTGCCGGTCAGCTTCCCGACCAGTTCGGCTGATGCGATGTAAAGGATATTATTGTACTCAAAATGGCGGCGCAGCTGACCAACGGTTTCCATATCATCGATATGCTCGAGGATCTCTTCCGAGGTGTACTCGCCGGATGTCCAGAGTTCATTTTTGTCGGCCAGCCCCGTGCGGTGGGAGAGAAGGTCACGGAATGTAACCGTGGAAGAAAGACCGGGATCGGGCAACATGAATTCCGGGGCGTGCTCGTGCACAGGCGTATCCCACCCAAGTATTCCGTCCTCAACCATCAGGCCGATCACCATTGCTGTAAACGACTTCGTCATGGAGGCCAAGCTGAAGTTCGTTGTAGTCGTTACCTCGAGTCCTAGATTGGGATCTCGATATCCAAATCCGTGTGCATAAACGAATTTTCCATCCATGACGATTCCGATCGCCAGGCCGGGGACTCGCCAGCGTTCCATTTCCATAGAGGCTAATTTTTCGATCCGTCTGAAAACTTCCGTTCGATCCTGAGCGGTATTCTCCTGTTCATCCGGCTGAGGAGCAGGACCGGGGGAGCACCCAAGGGCCAGTACGATGACAACTGCAGCGCTACTCAGGGATGTCCATTTGAATAAACCACGGGCCGGATCAGATCGCTTCTTCATGTCCTATCCTCCGTTCATTCCGATCGACAGATATCCCTCTTGCATTCTTATAACGATACACTAGATCGTACTTTTTTCCCATCTAGGATTCTCATAAAAAAAATTGCATCACACCTAACGCAATTCTGCAATGGTTGGATGGCATACTCATACGATTCGCCGAAAAAGAATGTCAGCTGTTTTCCATAACACAGGAAAAGAAGTCCTCGAGGCTGAAAAAAAGGAAGGAAGAGCAACCATTCGGGGCATGCTTTTGTATATAATATTAAACGAATAAGGAGATGGGACCTTGCGTAAATGGTGGGTATTTCATTGTTTTCTGATTCTATTGGGGGGATACGGCTTCATAACCGCGAATGAGATGCAGGGCGCCGAGAAGGGGAAGGCCGGACGTGTCCTGAGCCTGGAAGAGGTGATGCGGATCGAAGACGGCGGCGGCGATTATTATTTCAAATCTCCCCGGAAAATCCGGATTGCGCCTGACGGCTGCATCTTTATGCTCGATGATGAACAGTTTCTGAAATTTTCCCCGGACGGTCGGTTTATAAAGAACCTGTTCAAAAAAGGGCAGGGGCCGGGAGAGTTCGAAGGGATCAACAGTTATGTCATTACCGAAGACGCCCTTGTCGTTCTTCAACCTCAGCCCAATAAATTCGTGATTCTGACCCATGACGGGGGTTTGATCCGGGAATTTCGTACGGAGGGTAGAATAGCCAAACTGTTCGCCGTTCACAACGGCCGATACGTGACGGGGCGGTATTCATCCCCCAAGATCGACAGGGTGACGGAAAAACCTTCTTTCATGCAGGTGGAATGGAATCTAGGCCTTGTTTCAGAGGAAGGCGGTGTCGATGAACCGAACCCCCGGTTTTCAACACGTTGGTATGCCAAACGTTTGGGCGGGCGTGCCGTTATCGCCGATCATCTCGCAAATTTTTCCGCGGTTCCTTACGGGGATGATCATTTAATCATCTGCCATACCGAGCATTATCGATTGAAGCTGTTCGACCTCGCGCACAATCGCGTCGTCAGGGAATTCGGTCGTAAGTATCATCGGGTCAAATCTTTGCGTGACAAGTTCGGCCAGATCGAGGTCCGACCCGGTGTTTCAAAATTGGTTTCCCCAGTGGAATATGTAAACGATGTCCAGCAGATTTTTAGCCTGGGTGAATACATCTGGGTCATGACCTCAACCATTGAACGAGGAAAGGGTGTTCTCTTCGACGTGTTCAATTTTAAAGGGGAATACGTGGATCACTTCTATCTCCCGATACACGACACCGTTAAACCTGAGGGACTTGAAGATTTACCCCTCGTTTTTAGTGGAAATCATCTCTTCATCGCGGAGTATGATGAGGACGGCATCCCCGCCGTCGTGAAGTACAGAATCATGGATAACGGATAATTAAAGAGGAACGGGTGAATAGTCCACCGTTTCATCCGATATGTCCGGTGAGAAGAGGAATTGCCATCGTTTGATTTAATATGATATATATCAGCCGGGCCCGGTAACCGCATTTGTTCAGATCTGCGGATTGCGGAACAACCGAGGTTGAGTCATCATCGACGGCTATATATTTAGAGGATGAAAGGGTGTCATCATGACTAAAGTGCTTCCGGCGGAAAAGTTGTTTTTTACCGTCTTTTCGATTTTGATCATCGTTCTGCTTGTACCGGCAACAGGGAAATCGGAGGAAAAAAACCTGGATTGTCGGCTCCGTTTTGGAGTATTTTTCGAAGAAGATGTGTGTGCGAAAGCTCTTGATGGAAGGATGTTGCTGCTTATCTCTACAGACGGCGGCAATGAGCCCCGGTTTCAGACCAGTGATGGCCCGGACTCGCAATTGGTGTTTGGAATCACGGTCGATGGACTGAAGCCGGGAGAAGAAGCTGTGTTTGACGGGACGGTTTTCGGCTATCCCTTAAAAAGTATTGCGGAGATTCCACCAGGTGAATATTGGGTTCAGGGGCTTCTTCACCGCTATGAGACTTTTCATAGAGCCGACGGTCACACGGTTAAAATGCCCATGGATCGGGGTGAAGGACAGCATTGGGAGAAGGCGCCGGGCAATCTCATCAGCACGCCTGAAAAGATACTGATCGACCCAAATAAAGAAACCAAAATTAGAGTTGCTCTGGATACGGAGATCCCTCCTATCCCGGAACCGGAGACGACGAAATACATCAAGCATGTGAAAATCCTGAGCAAGCTGCTTTCGGAATTTTGGGGGCGTCCGATGTATATAGGCGCAAATATTCTTTTGCCGGAGGGTTTTGAAGAGCATCCTCAAGCACGTTATCCGCTTATCGTCGACCATGGTCATTTTCCCTATACGTTCGGCGGCTTTCGCGAAACGCCTCCCGATCCGGATCTCCTTCCGGTATACAGCGCCCGGTTCGATTTGGAAGGGTACAATAGAATTCAGCAGGAATATGCCTACAAATTTTACAAGGAGTGGACGGGGCCTGATTTTCCTAGAGTGATCATCATAAATATCCAGCATGCAAACCCTTATTATGATGATTCCTATGCGGTGAATTCGGCCAATGTCGGTCCTTACGGCGATGCGATAACCTATGAATTGATCCCTTATATCGAAAAGAAATTCCGGGGTATCGGTGAAGGCTGGGCCCGGGCTCTTTATGGCGGGTCAACCGGAGGCTGGGAATCGATCGGCGTCCAGATATTTTATCCGGATGAATACAACGGATGTTATGCATGCTGCCCCGATCCGATTGATTTTCGTGCCTATGAACTTGTAAACCTCTATGAACATAAAAATGCTTACTATATCGACAGTCAATGGAAACGCACTCCGAGGCCGGAATGTCGAAATTATCGAGGCGAAGTGAAAAACACTCTGGAAGAAGTGAATCACAGGGAGCTTGTTCTGGGAACAAAAGGACGTTCCGGAGGCCAATTCGATATCTGGCAGGCCGTATTCGGGCCCGTCGGGGACGATGGCTACGTCAAACCCATCTGGGACAAGATGACCGGTGAAATCGACCATTCCGTCGCGGAGTATTGGCGTGAGAATTATGATCTTCGCCACATCCTCGAACGAGACTGGAAAACACTCGGTCCAAAACTCGAGGGGAAAATACATATTTATTGCGGTGATATGGACAATTATTACCTGAACAATGCGGTTTATCTGATGGAAGAATTCCTGGAGGGAACGCAGGATCCCTATTATGACGGAGAGGTCGACTATGGAGACAGGGCCGAGCACTGCTGGAACGGGGATCATACGCGCCCCAACGCCATCTCACGACTGAGGTATCACCAGATGTTTATTCCCAGGATTGCGGAAAGGATCCTTAAGACGGCTCCAGCCGGTGCTGACTTGAAGAGCTGGATATATTGAACCGAGAAGTTTTCCTCTTCCAGTGAAAAGAATTTAGCAAGGGCGAATCAAGAGCTCCTCAAAGCCTGCTGATGCAGGCCTGAAGGGATCCTATCAATATCTCCGGGACACGAATGTCTGAAGTGGAATGAACGGTTTCATGATGAGGATCCGTACTGGATCCGCAGCGATGGGGTTGAGCCGAAAACAGGCTGGGGGAGCCCGATATTCAGGTCTCCCCCTAAGCCTTATCAATTAGTTTTTATCTGTTCCTGTGACTACCGACAACCTGATCTGAGAAGGATATTTTACTGAATGGTGCACCTTGTTGTGCGCGATTACGTATTCCGTTTCATCATAGTTGTTGCCGCCGGTATTGAGATTGCGCGCAAATCGGGGGAAGTTGCTGCTCGAAACCTCAATGCGGATGCGGTGTCCCGGTTCGAAGTAATTGCTGGTCGACATGGAGCTGACGGGAAGTTTGTAGACCTTGCCGTTTTCCATGAAAACCTCCGTGTCGTATCCCTCACGGTAACGCACGCGCTGAATGGTCTCACACAGGTTATAGGCCCTGCCGTCCGGATAAACGTCCAGCAGTTTGACCGTAAAATCCGTGTCCTTGGCGTCCGAGGAAACATAGAGCGTGATCTCGACGGGCCCGCTGACCTCCACGCCTTCCTTCAAAGGCTCGGTCGAGTAAACCAGGATGTCATTCCGGGTCTCCATCTGGCGCTGATCGAAGGATCCGGATTGGTATTTAGGTCCCAGGCAGCAAAAACCACCGCCGTGCATGGGTACGGGGTAGTTGGGATCATAGGTGAAACCGTCGGGATTGTCCTTTGCTCCCGGTTTTTTCAAGGAAAGTCCGCCGTCGCCGAAGAGACTGTTGGCGTTACCCTTGCTGGTCAGGTACCACGTCGTCATCTTCGCGTCAGCCGGCGGCCAGACGTCGGAAGACCGCCATTTGTTGAGTCCCATGGTGTAATACTGAACCTTCGGGGTTTTCTCCAGGACGCCGTTTTCTTTCCCCTTCATCCAGTAGTCGAACCAGTCATAGATGAGTTTGTTGTAGTTGAACCGCGCATCCCCGACATGACGTTCGCCGACGACGGTGTCTTTGGCGGAACGTCTGAAAGCGCAGTGATTAACCGGAGCGACGACGACGAACTGATTATCCGCGATTTTCGGATCCTTGGCGCTGCGGCGGACATGATCGACCAGAGCGAGATTCGGGCTGATCGAAATGTCATACCAGGAAATCATCCAGAGGGCGGGGGCGCCGAAATCCATATCATCATGATATAAGCCGCCGGTGTACCAAGCAGGATCATTCGGTTTCCGCTTGATCATCTCCTCGAAGCAGCTTTTCGGTCCTCCCAGGTCATTGACGATATCTATGAGAGGCAAATGCCGGAGCTGCTCCGACCAGTCCACTTCCGGCACCTCAGCCGCCAGATCGAAATATTTCGATACGCGGATGAGTTCTTCCTGGGACATATCTTCCGGAAAGGTCGGTCTGCGCAGGCCGGCCTCGACAAAACCGTAGTCGTATAACCAAGCCGTCATCAGCATCTGATGGACGCCTCCGCGATAAAAGTTGCCCTGCTCGAAAAATTCGCCCACGCGTCCTATCCCCGCACCATATCCTTGGGGAACCATGGCGGCCAAGCCCGGGGGATCCAGCGCCGCTACACCCATTTGCCATTCCGCTGACGAGGAACATCCGATCAATCCCACCTTTCCGTTGGACCAGGATTGCCCCGCCAGCCATTGGATGGCGTCGTATCCGTCCGTTCTCGGCGCGCCCAATATCCGCCATTTCCCTTCCGAAAAATATCTTCCCCGCTCGTTCTGCACGACATAGGCGTAGCCGCGTCTGACGGCATCGTAGGCCCGGCTGAAATTGCGCGTATTCAATTTTCCATCACCCCAGGAGTTGAAGTTATAAGGGGTCTTGGAAAGGATGACGGGAACGGGCTTGTCGGTTTTCGGGCGGTAGATATCCGTCGCCAGCCTGATGCCGTCGCGCATGGGCATCATCACTTTCTGCTCGATGACCGCGATCGATTTCAGAGACTCGAGAATCCTGTCCTGGGCCGCGAGCGGCAGGATCAGCAGCGTACACAGGACAAATATAAAAGAGAATACGACTGGTTTTTTAGATTTCATGGGTCAGTCCTCCTTGTTTGATGGATTTGCTCTTTTTCATGCGATATTCAAGATACTATAAAAAGAGAGCTCCTCCCGTCAATAACTCTTTCAGAATCCTTCATGCGCATCATGGAGAGAGATTGGAAAAACGCCAGTCTCAGAAAAAACGCTTAGGGGAGAAAAGGTATGAGGACTTACAAAAACAGAGGCCAAGGATCTAATCTTTAAAGAGGTGAAGCTCGTCAAGATCATCAACCCGGAATGACCAGGATGGTCCCACCAGCGTCGTCGACTCCCTCTCCCGGATGACGGCCGGGCCTTTGAGCTTACGGTCGGAGGGAATCCGGGATCGATCATAGATGCGGCTTTCAAACTTTTTATCGGTAAAATAAACCGGCTGCTTCGAGAATAGGACGTATTTCGAATCGGGGATAGGGCCGGTCCGTTTGGGCCAATCCGGTTTGGGACTCTTTTTCGTCGCGCGTACTCGGAGATTGACGGCCTGGATCTTTTCTCCGGGAGCGCAGTGACCGTAAGTCTTTTCATGCATCGCATGAAACCGATCGCTTAGAGCCGGCAGATCTTCTTTCCCGATGATCGGTCCGGGTAAAGGAAGGATCAGCTCATAATTCTGATTGATGTACCGAAGGTCGGCGGAATAATCGATTTTACGCTGTCGTATCGGAATATGGTTCTTTTCGAACCATGTGTCTGCCTGTCGAGTGAGACGGAACAGATGTCTGTTGAGAAGCGCTCTTGCGTGAAGCGAGAGCATGGCGGTTTTAACAAAATCTTTACTCGTGTCGGCGAAAAGAAGTCCCAAGGTGGAGAAGAGTCCGGCCATCGGGGGGATGACGACATGCCGGATGGACATCTTTTCTGCGAGCTCAACGGCGTGCAGGGGGCCGGCCCCGCCGCAGGCCATAAGGGTAAAATCCCGAGGATCATACCCGCGGGCAACGGAAATGAGCCGGATGATACGCAGCATGCCGGCATTCGCCACGGATAGGATCCCCCGCGCCGCGGACTCAAGAGACAGATTCAGCGGGCGCCCGACGCTTTCCATGATGGCTTCCCGGGAATATCGGGGATGGAGGGGCATTGCACCGCCTAAAAATGAATCCGCCGTGATTCGGCCCAAAACAACATGCGCATCGGTCACCGTAGGCTTTTCACCACCTTTTCCATAGCAGGCGGGCCCCGGATCGGCCCCGGCGCTCTTCGGCCCGACTTTGAGATGGCCGCCTTCATCGATCCAGGCGATGCTCCCGGCCCCCGCTCCGCATTCGACGACATCGATCATGGGGGCTCGGATCGGGTAACCGCTTCCTCTCTGCCGTCCTGCATGATGAAACTCTCCTCCGACTTCGTATTCCTGAGAAAATTGGAGCGCGCCGTTCAGGATCAAGCCGGCCTTTGCCGTCGTCCCGCCCATATCAAAAGCAATGACTTTGTTGAGACTCATTTTTTTTGCCAGGTGGGAGGCACCGATAAGGCCGGCGGCGGGACCCGATTCGATAAGGGTATGAGGAGCGCGCATCGCTTCTTCGGGAGGGACCGTCCCTCCTCCGGAGTGCATGATCCTCAGGGTTTCGGCGGCGGATCGTGTTTTCTTTAAGCATTTATCGAGAGAGCGGATATAATCGATGACGCGGGGAGCCACGGCGGCGCTGACCACGGTTGTTGAGGCGCGTTCGAATTCACGGAATTCAGGAGAGAGCCGGCTGGAGGGGAAGATGTGATTTTTAGGGAAATATTTTTGAGCCAATTTTTCAAGCCGGTTTTCATGCTTTGGATTGAGGAAGGAAAAAAGAAGGACGATAGCCAGAACCTGACTGCCGTTTCTTTTCAGGGCCCTGATTTGTTTTTCCGCGTCTTTTTCATCCAGTGGGAGAAGGATCGTTTTTTCGGAAGAGACTCTTTCCTTGACCTCACGAACGCCGTCACGTGAAACCAGGGGGGGCTTCCGGTCAATCATCAGATTGTACAAATGAGGCCGATGCTGACGGCCGATCTCCATCAGATCCCTGAATCCCCGGGTCACCAGCAGTCCCACCCGGGCCGTTTTTCCTTCCAGCAGGGCATTGGTGACGATCGTGGTGCCGTGAACGATATCGTCTCCGGCAGTAAGCGCTCCGCGGGCGCCTGCCAGCACATTTTTGAGTCCTTCCATGAAGGGAATCTCCGGGTGGATGGGATGGGAAGAAATCTTGGCCGTCGTGAAAATCTTTTCGACAGGATCATACAGCACGACGTCGGTGAATGTCCCTCCCGTGTCGATCGCGATCCTCATGATTTAAACGTCCCGGCTTTCAGCTTTCATCTTCCCTCTTAAGTTCCTTGTGGCCCCATGGTCAAGCTTTCCGGTGGACGTCAGAACCACGCCGTAATATTTTCGGCAGTGGCCTCGGCTCAGTTTCCCATGTATAAAGTCCGCCAAAACATGTTCGGGATCCCTGTCAAGAGGTGAACCGAATCCGCCTCCCCCGGCGGTTTGGGCACGAAGAACATCTCCCGTGCGCAGGAGAACTTCCGATACTTTGGAACGAATGAATCGGCGTTTTTTACCGGAACGAAGAAGAAATCGGCCGCGTTCACCGGGATATCCCCCCCTTATGCCCCATGGGGAAAAGCGATGTCGATCGGAATGAGCTGAAAACCGCAGGGGGACCAGGGCCTGGATGTCTTTTCGAATGGCCAGTCCGCCGCGGAACTCGCCGGGACCTCCCGTATCCGGAACCAGGCCGTAACGGAGTACACGGAGAGGATATTCCATTTCCAACGCTTCAACGGGTAGATTCGATGTGTTGGTGATGTGGACCTGTACGCCGTCCATCCCGTCTTTTGTCGGACGGGCGCCCTGACCGCCCCCGAGGGCTTCGACATAGACGAAATCCGAGTGCGAGAGCTGTTCGGTTCCCGCGAATATGATGGCGGTGGTGGCGCCGTTGGATGCTGCCGTGATCTTATCGGGAATGATTTGAGCCAGAGCCCCCATGATGGCGTCCACGACCCTCTGGCAGGTGTCCGTTCTGCCGCCCACGGCCGCCGGGGCTTCGGCATTGACCAGGCTTTTTTTAGGAGCTCGGATGGTTATCGGAATCTGGAATCCGTCATTTATGGGAACATCGGGAGCGAAGATGGCTTTTACGGCGTAATTCACCGTAGCCAACAAGGCCTGATGCACAAGGTTGATGCCGCCGGCTGCCTGGGGGGATGTGCCGGCGAAGTCAAACAGGATGCTGGATTTTTTCCCATGCCTGATCATGACCTTGACTTTGATGGAGCGGGGATTATCAGTGACACCGTCGTCATCCATTCTATCCGCGAAGGTGCATCCGCCGCGCGGAACATCCAGCAGAGCCTTGCGCAGCCAGAGCTCACTGTACTTGAATATTTTCCGGGTGCAGGCGGTGATGGTCGGCCGCCCGTATTCTTCATAGAGCTCGATCAGACGTGTCTCGCCGAGATTGCATGCGGCGATCTGAGCGCGAAGATCGCCCTCCCGCTCTCTTCTCCCTCGCATGTTGGCAAAGATAAGCTGATAAGCATCTTGGTGGATGGCGCCTCGACGCATAATCCTGATGGGCGGGATTCGGAGCCCTTCCTGGTATATTTCGGTGGAGTCGCCGGCCGTTCCCACTCCCGGCGATCGGCCTCCGACATCCGTCCAGTGGGCGATATCGGCCACAAAATTGACAAGTTCGTTCCGGAAGAAGACCGGCTTGACGAGCGTGATATCCGGCAGATGCGATCCGCCTCCGAGATAAGGATCGTTCGCGATGACGATATCGCCCGGTTGAAAATCCCACCGGTCCCTATGCGCGGAAATTTCGCTCATCAGGCCTTGCATGGAGCCCAGATGGATGGGGATATTCTCGGCGAGGGCGGTCAGCTTTCCCTTGGCGTCGAAGAGGGCGCACGAACAATCTTTTCTTTCCTTGATATTGGTCGAATACGCCGAGCGGATGAGAGCGACGTTCATTTCCTCCGTGATCGAGAGCATGGCATTCAATATCACTTCGGACGTGACGGCGTCGATTTGAGATGTCATGAGATTTTCCCTTCAGGCGTTTCTTATCATGGGCAAGATCATGGAATTCGAATGAGCACAAAAAATCAAGTCATGGTTCCGGTTTTAAAAATGTCGTATTCGGGATTAACGCATTTCTCCCCCCACCATTCAAACATATATTTCAGATTGGGTATGTCTTCCGGATATCGGCCTTTGTCATCCGTTTCTTTGATCCAGCGCTCGATGATATTTCGATTCGGTATGCTCATCTTATCTTTTTGGCGCATGCCTTGGCGGCGCCGATCGCACCGGGAACCCCTCCTATTTGAGAGGCCCAGCATGATCCGATGTAGAGATTCTTTATGGGTGTTTTGATATGAGTCCCCATAATGTTTTTATAAAAACTTTTATTTGGGTTCCAACTCCAAGCGGAACTTGCTCCGTCCGTATTCTGCGTATATCTTTCGTAGGTGAGGGGAGTGGCGGCGTCTTCATATTCGATGAGATCGGTCAGACCGGGAATCAGAGCGGAGGCTCTCTCGATCATGGTTGCTTTGGCCTTTTTCTTCAATTTTCTGTAACCTTCCCGGTCATCCGCAATCCAGTTGTTCATCCATCTGTAGGGAACCATGGCTTGCAGCATAAGCGAAGATTTTCCCTCCGGAGCCAGTGCGGCGTTGATGAGAGAGGGCGAATAAAACATGACCGATGCTTTCTCGAAATATCGTTCATCCTCGGAATCATATATGTCGGGTTTATGATCCTTGTCATAATAGGTGACATGCGGGATCTTGAGGTATCCCTTCATCTTTTCCCGGGGTAGGTTTACTCCGAGATAGACCGTGAAAAAGCCTTCGGATACGGGGGCGTTTTCGATTCTTTTCTTCAATGTCTCGGGAATGAGAGCGCCGTCATCAATCAGATTCAGGAATGTCTTTTTATAATCGCCGGCGGAGATCACATAGTCGGCCGCATAGTCTTTCCCGCCGCCGCTCACGCCAACGGCGGTTCCGTTCTTCGTGATGATCCTTTCGATTTTCGTTTTCAGCTTCAACTCTCCGCCCAGGGCCGTGAAGTTTTCGGCGAGAATGTCCGCCCAGGACTGCATTCCCGTGGCAACGGTCCAATAGTCCTCAAGGAAAGACAGGAAAGCGCCTCCGAGGATCGCAACGCTCATATCGGGATATCCGATATCCTTGAGGAGGCGGAAAATCTCTGTGTCCTTTTCAAAGTATCTTTCCGTAAATTCCGGTACCGTCGTATTCCCATGTTTTTTGAACTGGCTGATGAGATTTACGATTTTGAAAGGAAAAGCCGCGGCCTCGATGATATTCGCAGGTTTGCGCATCGAGCGCATGGCATTGACCATCCTATCGACTTCCATGAAGTATCTCGACAGGTTTTCGTTTTCCGCCGGGAAAGCTTTATGAAGATCGTTTTTGAAATCCGTGTAGGATTGTGAGCTGCAATCCAACTCTCCGAAAATCCAACGGTCGTGCTGTCTGGTAAAAGAGATCTTATCATAGAGTCCAAGCTCTTTCATGGTTCCGAACACCATATCCGATGATTCGAATGAAAGGGTGCCGCTTTCAAAATAAAAACCGTGTTTCCAGAAACCCGCCGTATAGCCGCCGGGCGCCATGTGGGCCTCGAACAGGACAACCGAGTGCCCTTTTTGTGTCAGCAAATTGCCGGCGACCAAGCCTCCCATCCCGGATCCGATGATAGCAACGGTGCTCATGTTCCCCTCCTGTTTTGATGAGCCTGGCAAAAAAACGCTGCTTTAAAACTGAGACATGTTTGAATCGGATGTTATTTTGATATTAGCATTTTGTGGACTTTAAGGAAAGCCGTGCCCGGTTGATAGATGAATCTCTTGAAAAAACTCGAACACATGGAGGCTGAAAAAGAAAAAAGCTTCTGATGCGCTATGTCTATTGCTCTTGCCGTTTTTTCCATGATATGTTCATTATCCAGGCTGTGATGTTATAAGAGAAAGAACGGGGCCTTTGAACGGCAGGGATATTTCAGTACAGATGATAATCCCAGCGGAAAAGAATCGATGCCTCAATTGGTAAAAGGCGGCAAACATGTATTTGGCTGGTCGAAGGTGGACGACCGGGGAAGAATCAGAATATTTTCCGAAGCCTTTGCGGAATATCGTCTGAAGACGAATGAGAACGTTTTTCTCATTTCCGGCAGCAGGACGTCGTGAGGGTTCGGCCTGACAAAACCGGAGTCTCTGAGGGCTTCCCCGATGTCCCTGCTGTTGGAGGGGTGCCCTGATCTGGCCCGATATGCCATTCCCGCCGGGACGGCCGTAAAATGGGGTAAGAAAACATGCGGTTGGGTCAAAATGGGCGAGAAGTGTTTCAGTCTGCCGCCTGAGACCTTGGCGTGTTTCGGAATCAAACCTGGAGACCACCTGCTTTTGGTGCGAGGCAGCGGTCTCGCTTTGGGATTCATTGTGCGAGGGTCGATCGTGGAGCTGGCGAGGCGGCATCCTGAACTTGAGACTTGCTGAGGAAAAAAGCATAATACGAAACTCCGTCGATTTGATATGAAGGGTTATTTGGAATGAACGATAATATTCGCAAACGAATCAGCGAATCACCGGCGGCCTATCTGCTGACGGCTATCTCACTGACATGGGCGGATTGGTGGCCTGCCGTTTTCATCTCTCGAACCAACGTGGGGGTTGCGCGATAACTACAAGTCATGGGAGGGATCGGACAGGTGCTTGGGCAAAAAGGATTGATTCCTTATATGAAAAAGACAGATGAATCCTCTGAATTTCCATGGATGTTTTTCATTCTTGCCTTTGGGATAACCTGGTTGATCTGGCTTCCGGGTATTCTGGCAACCGGAGACCTGATCGAACTCCTCGCACCGTTCACGGTATTATTCTTTCTTGGCACATGGGGGCCGTTCGCGGCCAGCATTATTTTGGGATTGATTTGGGGGTGCTGGCATGTGCCGCTCTTTTTCATTGAAGCTACGGGACAGTATCACATGTCGCTGACGGTGTTTATCATCGGAGCCGTCGGAATGAGCGTTATCCATACATGGGTTTACAACAAAATGGGAAATAATCTTTTAGCCGCACTCCGCTTCCTTCAGCGAAAATTCCCCCAGGAGCCGCGGAAAGGATCTTCCGGCGATTGGATGTTTATTATCGGATCGTTTATTCGTAGTGAAAACCATAACAAATGATCCGTCCCGCCTCATCGAAGGTGAAGCCTTCCTTTTCAAGCAAAGTCCGTTTCATATGCAATCCGCCCTGGAATCCGCCCAGATTACGGTCCGAGCGGATAACACGGTGGCAGGGTATGATCAAGGGAAATGGGTTGTGCGCCAGAGCCGTGCCCACGGCTCGCGCTCCCTTCGGTTTCCCGATACGTTTTGCGATATTACCGTAGCTGCTGACGTGTCCGCGGGGGATCTTATGCTCGACCAGCAGAACCGACCGCTGAAATGGCGAACACCTGTTCAGAGCGGCGATGTCGAGTGAGAATTCGATGTCATCACCTGCAAGCAGTCTCTGGATGGATGATCCGATCGCGTCGATTTCAGCACAGGAAGAGCTCACGGCTTCGGGGAAGAGATAAGAAGCCTTTTCTTCAGCATCCTCCGCCGGATTCGATAGTATCACCCGAACGATTAGGGGGTTTCCATGAAATCCGATCCAGACGATAACCACTGATCCGAAAGATTTCGTATCGATATGTTTTTTGTTCATGCCTTCTTTTTTTTAACTTCCCGAATATTGACGATAGCGCCTTCGCTTTAAGGATAAAGGATTGGTTTCATACAGTCGAGCGCCGTGTGAGCCTATGAAAAGAAAATGAAAGATCACGAACCGGGAACAAAATGGAATCAAACCGGATAGAGGAATCTTTTTTTTGAAATGTGTTTTTGGTTGATTTATTTTGATATTATTTTCTGAAGAGGGTTTAGCATGCCTTGATTTATTCTTGAACGACTCGGTTGACATCGATAAAAACCGGACTCGAAGGAGTTGGAGAAGATGAAAAGATTCGTTTTCACGCTATTCGTTTCATGGTTATTGGTAGGCTGCGGTTTGGGAGCGTCGGCGGACAACACAGTGGGTAAAATTCCCTTTAAGATGATTGGGCATGATATCGTGGTTACCGCGCGAATCGACGGATTCGAGCGTGTGTTCAGCTTTATTGTCGATACGGGAGGAGTGGCTCTCCTGGATAAAAAGGTCGCCGATGAACTCGGTCTCAAACAACGAGGCGCCATGGCCAAGATATCCACTCTGGATTTGTCAGGGTATCAAATTGATAATGTTTTCTGCTTCACCACCTTCGATTTCAGCCTTTTTAAGCGGTTGGGCACTCCCATCCATGGAATCATCGGATCGAATCTATTGGAAAGGTTCAAGGTGACGTTCGATTTTCAGACGAGCACCCTCACGCTGTCAACCGATGCCGCAGCCCTGAATGTTCCTGATAACGGGATCTATTTCGGCTTTCGGAACCATCGCGTCAATAACGCCCCTATCATCAAATTGAAGGCCGACGGCAAGGAGATGGAGGGGATGATCGACACGGGGCAGCCTTACCCTTTGGTGATTCCCCTGAAGGATTTCGAACATTATGTAAAGCCCGGGGAAACGGACATCGTGCGCTCGAAAGGCCTGATGATAAAATGGCCGGGGACGGATCCCCGATTCAATTACCTGACGCGATTGAAATCTCTTGAGCTTGGAGACTTTAAAATCACGGATGCTTTATGTATATTTGGAGAGCCTCCCCGCATGCTTTCGATGCCGTTGATCGGTACGGATCTGTTATCGCAGTTCAAAATGATCATCAACTATCCCCAGGATGAGATGCTGTTGATTCCCAATCCGGTTATTCGATTTGAGAACAATCCATATTCGCTGGGACTGAATCTCAACCTGTCGGAAGACAATGAAATCTTTGTGGAGGGAATCTGGGAAGGATCCCCGGCGGATGAAGCGGGCATTATGGTCGGGGACATCGTCAGCGGATTTGATGATAAAAAAGCCTTTCCGGCGAACTTGAATGATCTGTTTGGTAGGATGGAAGATGATGACGTTAAGTCGATCAGCCTGGAAATAACCAATCAGGGTGGGACAGGAAGATTGAAATTGAATAAGGCCCTGTTGTTTAAGTGACCGGGGATTTGGATCGCCGGGATTTAATCCAGCCAAAAGGTTTTGATGGGAGTATCATGGTGGGGCCGGCCCGGAGAAGGACAGCTTCCTGATGCGCCGTATTCGATGGCGATGCTACCGGGGAACGTGGAACTCGGTCTCGCCGGGAGCTGTCATGAGTTCCCCGAAATAAAGGCAATACAGCTCGTGGCGTTCTCCCAAGTACAGTTTTTCCCGCTCATGGTCGGGGAGACCGCTTAATTCATGAGTATCCAATGCGGGCGGTAGGACGATAGCCACATTCCTTGTGATTTTGAGTATCGTGTCGAGGACGGTATCAGCGGGCGGTCGCGTGTTCGAATCCTTGAAGCGATAAACATGAGCCGGGCCGGTGACCGCCCAGTCAGGATCGATAAAGGCGGTTTCCACGGCGGGCAGAGTATTCAATAATTGGGGATCCATAATATCCCCCCGGATAAATGTCACCCCGCCGGAGAGGCCTGCTTTTTCCACGTTATAGACAGCCTGTCTTTGGTGATTCGGATCGATTTCCACCGTTATCACATGTTTTGAAACAGCGGCGAGGGACAGAGTCGTAAATCCGGCTCCCGTGCAAGTTTCTAAAACGGTCCGGCTCTTGAAACGCCGGGCGATATGAAGGGTGAAACGACGATCGATCCCCATGATAAAGGTATGTTCGTCGGCCCAATAGTCATCACCGAATTTTTCACGGATTGAATTGGGGCACATGTCTCGTCTATACTCCGGTTCTTGCTGATGCTTCCATACTTTATTTTAATCAAGAATCAGATTAAATGGAAATGAAGTCACCATGAGGACCGGGTAGCTTATGCGATCACGGGAAAATATGAGAAAAAGCGTGTTTACTGAAGGAAAGTTCTATTTCATCGATTATTATTGTCACTATGCGTTCACTTTGCATTGATCTTGATGTATACCAGGTACAGGATGAGTAGATTCGAATCTGTCCGGTTATCAACCCAACGTCTGGATCTTATCGCTGCGACCAGCGAACATCTCGAGGCTGAATTAAAGAGTCCCGAGCGCTTGGCGGTGCTTTTAAATGCGGATTTGGAGGCCGGGTGGCCGCCGGGTGAATATGATCGGGATGCCCAGAAGTTTTTCCTCAATCTCATACGTGAGGAAGGCGCGGCTGCGGCCGGCTGGTACAGCTGGTATGCGCTCTATCGGGTGAGTCCTCGACTTCCGATGATAGGGATCGGAGCCGGCGGGTATTGCGGACCGCCTCATGAGAAGTGCGAGGTCGAGATCGGTTTTTCCGTGATGCCCTTGTGGCGGTGTCAGGGATACGCCTCGGAAATCGCTGCGGCTCTGACCTTCAATGCCTTCATGGATAGCCGTGTCGATAAGGTCATCGCTCATACGGATCCAGAGAATGCAGCGTCAACCCGGGTGCTGGGTAAATGCCGTTTCACGAATGCCGGGCGCAATGAGAGCAGCGGCTGTTATCGTTTTGAAATCACCCGGGACGGCGGCGCGTACAAAGACCTGGTTTGATGGCCGGAAAAGAAATCCGGATGCCGATGAGTCGGCGTGACGGGTTTTCGATAAACAACATCCCGATAGGAGATGATCATCGTGAAAAGCCAGGCGCAAACCGTGGCCGGATATCTTGAAGAGCTTCCTCCCGATCGGCGGGAAGTCGTTTCCGGCCTCCGGAAAATCATATTGAAACATCTGCCCCGGGGATACAGGGAAGCCATGAACTGGGGGATGATCAGCTGCGAGATCCCCCTGGAAGACTATCCGAACACCTACAATGGGCAGCCGCTCGGATACCTCGCATTGGCCGCCCAGAAGAACCATTTCTCGCTGTATATGATGGGGGTATACCAGGATCCGGAACAGGAAGCCCGATTGAAGGAAGGCTTCAGAAAAGCGGGCAAGAAGCCGGATATGGGAAAGTCCTGCCTCCGTTTTAAAAAAGTTGGATGACATTCCTCTGGATGTGATCGGGAATCTGATCGCCGCCGTGGGTCCCGAAGCGATGATTGCCCGCTACGAGGCGGCTCGAAAGACGCGGGTGTAATCCCCCCCCTACATGTTTTTTCCATATTACGGTAAAAGAAAGAAAATTCTCAATTCCTCCTGAAGTCTCGAAATTCAGGAACTTTCATCAAAGGGGCGGTTGGTGCTGACATCCGCGATGCGCATCCATTGAGCGCCGTTTCTTCGATAAAGGGTAAGCCAGGCCCAAAGCGTGTCGAAATCTTGAGCCGCTCCGTCCAGCCGTGTCCTTTGTCCGGCGACGCGAACGCGGACGATGGACCATGCAAGAGACCCATCGCGGGAGAAACCGATGATCGGTTCCGCGACATCGCTGTATGCGGAGAATTCCGTGGAGTCGAGATATTCCGAGAGACTCTGTCTCATTTCGCTCGCGTCGATATTCCGCACGATCCCTTCCGAGACGGAAAGATAGTCCGGAGCCGTCGGCCGCGCGATGAAATCCGCATCCTTATCGAGATGGGCTTGTATGAAATCCCGATGCATTTCAAGGATTTCGGCGCGAAGCGATTCATGGTCGGGTGGTTTTCGGCAAGAAACCGACGCCGTGAGGATCAGGGTGAATAATACAAATCCGGGGATGCGCATTATCTTTCCTCCTTTTAAATCAAAGGGTGACAAGCAAAAGGAAAGCCGAAACCGCATTCATTTCCACATGTTTCATATCAGTCATGGGGTTGGATCTTGATGTTTTCAGAGTAATTTTCCTCCATCATTATATAAATGCCGCATATGTACAACAAAGTATTTATCGGTATCCCCTGAATCATTCATGAGCTGGGATGAGAAGGAGAAAGTTGTCGTTCTATGTGAAAAGCCATTGAGGTTCGATCCCGCGTATTTATATCCTATGAATTTTACAATATGCCTGGCGGATGAGGATGATTTTTCTTATCATGAGTTGGAAGCCAAATAAAGGAAGAGCAAGATGACAAGGATAATATTTGGGGCAATCATTGGATTTCACGGGTTGGTCCACGTTATGGGTTTTGTGAAAGCGTTTGGTTTTCATGAGATAAAGGAATTGACTCAACCTATCTCTAAATCCTTAGGGCTGATTTGGCTGTTGACTTTCCTCTTATTCATGGCGGCCGTGATTCAGTATTTGATGAAAAATCAATTTTGGTGGCTTCCCGCGGTCATCGGGCTTTTGATTTCTCAAACCCTCGTCATTATTTTTTGGCAGGATGCAAAATTCGGAACCGTTCCGAACCTTGTCATTCTGATCGTGTCCGTCATCGCATTTGCCGGATTTGCTTTTGATCGAAATGTAAGCCGAGATATCGATAAGATGTTTTCTCTGGGAGCAAGCAAAGCTGACTCTAGGGTAACGCCGGATGTGGTAAAGGATCTTCCGGCGCCGGTTCAGAAGTGGATAACGAATTCCGGTCTCATCGGAAAGGATGACATTCATGCGGTTCGATTAAAACAGAAAGCTCTCATGAAGATGAAACCGGAACAGGCCAAATGGGCGGATGCTTGCGCGGAGCAGTATTTTACGCTTGATCCGCCGGCGTTTATATGGAAGGTCGATATGCAGATGATGCCGCTGGTAAAGATCGCAGGCCGGGATAAGTTTTTTGAGGGGAAAGGAGAAATATTGATTAAGTTACTCTCCCTGTTTCCGGTTGTAAACAGCCGCGGCAATGAAAAAATAGACGTTTCTACCCTTCAAAGATACCTGGGTGAGATGGTCTGGTTTCCATCCGCGGCCCTCAGCCCTTATATATCCTGGGAGAAGATGGATGATTTATCGGCGAAAGCCTCTATGACCTACCAAGGGACGACGGGATCGGGCGTGTTTTATTTTGATGAGACGGGAGATTTCATGAAGTTCAGCGCCCAACGATATATGGAAAGTGGGGACGATGCCGAACTTCATGAGTGGATCATAACGGCGAATGAAAGCAAAGTGATGAACGGCATCAAAATCCCCGTCGAATTGGAAGCCACGTGGAAATTGAAAGATGGCGATTGGACATGGTTGAAACTCGAGATAACCGACATCGAATATAACACTGCAAAACAATATCGATAAACGGTAATGCCCGGCATTGCAATGTGACGTGCTTAGGTAAAATCGGATGGAAAACAACGTGCGATTCCCTCGATGAAAGGTTTATTTGAAAAAGCATGCGGCTGGATTCTTTGAGCGATTGAACTCATTTTACGATTTTTCTCGACGGGGGAGATCAATCTGAATATTGCCGTCTCCGCGGTTAGAAATAATCTCTTTTGCGCTGTTCAAGATCCTGCTTTTCTTCGATTATCCGCCTAACAGCATGGTTATGAGCAGATCGTATTCGGGGTATCAAATGCGCCTGGCCGAATAGGGGCTGAGTCAAGCTGCGGAAATTCCGTTATATTGACGAGAAATATTTCATCGTTATTCCGGGCTTAAACAGCAACAGCCTTTCTGCGTATAGAATCTCGGGTAATAAGAATTATCATAGTATTTTGAAACGACATGAAAGAGTGAATGACACCGTGCTTTGTTTTTCTTACGCTGCGTTCAGTGTATTAACAAACGGATTTTTGGTAACATATTGAGGGAGGATTGGAGTCTTGTTACATACCCCTCTTTCAGCGGAAATTCGATGACCGAGGATGAATTCCGCAAAATGCATTTAGGGCCTTGCTTGATGGAACTCGTTTAGCTTTGGGCAGGAGAATTTCGCTTCAAGAGAAGGCGGCTGTTGCTTGATCTCAAGTAAAAGGATCGTAATGGAACGCGTGCGGTTGGTTCACTGGAACGCGAACGAGGCGAAGGAGAAAGCCGGACGATTCGAAGCTTTCGGCTATGAGGTCGATTATGCGATGCCCGACGTCACGAATTTCCTGCGGGAGCTGGGAAAAGATCCTCCGGCCGTGGTTGTCATCGATCTGTCCCGCCTGCCTTCTCAGGGCAGGGACCTGGCGCTGCTTATTCGAAAACGTAAGTCCACCCGCACCATCCCGATGGTTTTCATCGGGGGCCCGTCGGAGAAGGCGGCGCGGATCAAGGAATTGGTTCCGGATGCCGTCTTTACATCATGGGATGATGCGGGAAATTCATTGAAGGCAGCCATAGATAATCCACCGAAGGATCCGGCGGTCCCCGCGTCTCAGTTCGCCGCTTATGCGGGTAAACCGCTGACGGAGAAGTTGGGCATTAATGCAAAATCGATCGTGGGATTGATGGATGCACCGAATGATTTTATGGGAACATTGGGAAGGCTGCCGGAAGGAGCCCGGCTGCACAGGAGGGCCGACAGTACATGTAATCTGTTTATCTGGTTTGTACGGTCCCGTGAGCAGCTGGAAAACGGGATAAATCGGAGGGCTGCTTCTGCCGTCCACGGAGCGCTGTGGATCGCGTGGCCAAAGCGGGCATCTCGTTTTGGAGCGGATATCACGCAGCAGCAGGTTCGGGAGGTCGGACTTGCCGCCGGATTGGTCGACTACAAAGTTTGTTCTATCGACGAGATATGGTCGGGTTTACTGTTCACCCGGCAAAAATCCAAATAGTCTTCAGGAAAATAACCAGGCTCTCGTGTAATGAAATATTAGATTCAAGGAGAATTGTCAGTGGGAACCAAAGCGCTGTTGGTAGGAAATTCCGATGGTATAGGGTTGGCGGCGACGAGGAAGCTCTTGAAGGAAGGGTGGCAAATATGCGGAATTTCAAGAAGTGAATCGCCCATTGCGAACGGTTCTTATTATCACTATAAAGAGGATGTCAGTGCCGGAACTTACCCGGATCTGATTGATAAAAGGGTGCGGGAGGGATCGTTGGATCTATGCATCTACTTTGCGGGTATCGGTGAACTGTTGAACCTGAAGGACATGAGGGGGGAACCTCACATATTCGATGTGAATCTGACCGGCATGGTAAGAACCGCGGCGGGGGTGATCCCTTCCATGGTCGAGAGAGGGAGGGGGCATTTTATCGGCATCTCAAGCCTGGGAGACGAGCTGCTTTCAGCGGAAGCTCCGTCTTATCATGCCTCCAAGACAGGATTCTCGAATTATCTGAGAAGTTTGGCGTTGGCCTTGAAGCCGGAAGGTGTTCATATCACTACGCTGCGGTTCGGATTCGTCGACACCAAAATGGCGAAGGGAGATGTGAAACCCTTCATGATGAGCGTGGAAAGGGCGGTTGACCATCTGGAGGTTTGCATCAGAAAAAAACCTGTTTGTTATACAGCGCCCAAGATTATGGTCCCCCTGATTAAATTTCGAAAGCTGATGATGAGGTTGGGGGGAACATGAATTGTAAGGAAAACCATTCAATAGCCGCGGTTTCGCTTTGACTCCGATTTTGAAGGGGGGAACCGCCTCGTCCATCCTCTTATTGAAGATCGATTTCAACCGCGCCGTTCAGGTGAAGTTTTTCATTGAGGATTACCAGGACTTTTTCTAAGGTTACCTGAATTCATCGGAGGTTTTTTCCCAAAGATCTGTTTTGACAATAACATATAAATCTGATAGATTGTATAAAAACTATAAAATAAATAGATTATGGGTGTGCTGATTCACGGATCATCACTTTCGGCGACTTTTTTCAAGGAGGATTGAAACATGTCCAGGATGTTGCCTTATTCAAGAAAATTGGCGCGTTTTTGTATATCGATTTTCATCATATTGATTTTCCACGCATCATTCGGCTCCGCCTACGAAATTTCCAGGAAGGAAAGTAGAGACGAAGGATGGTTTCAGCAAGCAGAAAACCGCACGGATCAAGTGTTGATGGAAACTCCCACCGTGAGGAGCCAGGCTGGAAAATCCACGAAAGCGAAAAGAAAAACTCTCCTTTATATCGTCGGAGGAGCCGTGGTGGTTGGAGGCGTCGCCGCCTATATGCTGTTGAGCGGCGGCGAGACGACAGGCAATATCCAGATCGTTTCCAGCCCCCCGGGAGCACAAGTCTTTTTTGATGGATCGGATACCGGGCTGTTTACCGACTGCACGATAACCGAAGTGGATGAGGGGGTGCATACGATACGGCTGATAAAAGATGGGTATATAGAGGAAGAAAGAACGGTTTCCGTCTCCAAGAAGGAAACGACGAATGTCAGCATGTCGCTTTCGGCGCATACGCTCACTATCTCCGAACCGAAAGCTTCAACCTTGTGGACCGCCGGTGATACGCTGGCAATTACCTGGACAACGGCCGGGAGCGTCGGAATACAGACACGACCTATGACGGCTTATGGGATTACACCCCAAACCGGTATGAATGGATCCGCGGCCCGCATCAACCGTCTCCGTTTGCACCGTTTTGCGGCGAATCGGAATGAGAGGTCAGCGGGACGATCGGCGGGAAGAACCTTGAGGTCCGCCGTCGCTTCGGGAAGGTCCGCCGAGGCGGCGGATACCATGGGGTCGGAGATTCCGCAGCTTCGGCGCGACGATCTCCGGGTGCAGCATTTCCCGCAAGCATCCGGTGGATTGAAAACCCAGGGGGAGGCCGGCATCCTAGCTTTGAACGAGGTTTCCATCGAGTTGCTTCGGGGAAGTAACGTTGTCCAGACCATTGCCGCCGGCGTTTCCAACAGCGGCAGCTATTCCTGGACCGTACCGCCCTCGCTTACCAACGGCTCGAATTATAAAGTGAGGGTATCGTGTTCGACGGATTCCATCATCACCGCTGAAAGCGCTTCGTTTACTATCTCGGAGATCGGTTCCTTACGCGTGGAATCGCAGCCTGAAGGAGCTCTCATCACTCTGGATGGAGTCCGAGGCGGCGTGAGCGGAAAGAAGATCAACCGGATCCCGGTCGGAACCCATATTCTGAAGCTGACTCGGGATCGCTGTCAGGATTGGAGCGAAACGGTCACCGTTGTCAGGAACCAAACCACGGAGATCGAGGCCGTGTTGGCGGCGGGTGCTTTTAAAGAAAACTTCAATGACAATACTGCCGAGTATTGGATCAAAGGCGATGGAGACGGACGATGGTATCCTCAGGAGAGCGTTTATGCATGCATGGGAAAATCAGATCGCTCGCTCACTCAAATCAGCCACTATGATCTGGGTAAGATCGACAATCGGTGGACATACGGCGCGAGAGTGCAGGTGGGATTGGCGTGTGAACCGTTCCTGGCCTACGGTGTTATTTTCGGGATTCCGGATAACTTGGGATCCGGGTATTATTTTGTGGTCCGTGAATCTGAATGGGCGGTTTTTAAGGGGAGAAGTCCCTTTGACGCGTCTTCCGTTAGCCCGATTCAAGTCTGGACGCGGTCGCATGATATCAAGATCGACGGCTGGAATGCTCTCAAGGTCGAAGCCGACGGAAAAACATTCCGATTCTATATCAACGGGACGCTTCAGAAAACTCTGGTCATCGATGATATTCCATCCCAGGGAAGATTAGGACTGATCACGGAAACGGATACGGACCGGGATGAAATCTATTTCGACGACGTCTATCTCACATTAAAATCTCAGTGAGTCATAACCGACTCAGAGAAATAGCACTGCCCGCCGTTCTCCGCGTTGGAAACGCGAAGAGACCTAAGCTCCCTTAAAGGGAAGAAACCGATAACCATCGTGTATCCGTTCCCGAATGGAATCGAAAAATTTTCCCGGCCGGGGCGTCTCGATCGCCCGGGCAGTCGGGACGATGAGGGCGGTCTTTGAACGGCCTTGAAAATTCCAACGTTTGATTCCTTAAACTCTGACTTGTCTCGTGGAATTGTGGCTGGGCTCCGGGATCGGTTTTCAAAAACTTTTTTAAAAGACAACGCCACCTTTCTTTCAAAATCGACTATCCACTGCAAAATTTGATGAAAGATCCCGATCATCGGTGAGATTCGGGCCGAGCCGTCGTTGCGCGGGATTGAGAGGGATATTAATGAAAGCATCAAACTTTCTTGACATCACGGAAAAAATATGTCAATTTCAATATCATTAAATCGGCTCTATTTTCCAGGAGGAATCAAGCATGCATGTGGTATCATTCAAGTCGAAGTGTTGTGCGCGTTTATGTGTTTTTCTGTTTATTTTATTAATCTTTAACACATCATTCAGCCCCGCCGCCGGGTTTATTGAAGACGGCGGATGGGATGAAGGGATTCAACAGCGGGCTGGAGATCGTCAGGAGTATAAGCGGATGGAACCGCCGGCCGTCAGGTCTCAAGCCGGGCCAGCCGCCGCAGGGAAAAGTAAAGCCCTTCTGTACATCCTCGGAGGAGCCGTTGTAGTGGGAGGAGTCGCGGCCTATCTGTTGCTCAGCGGAGGCGAAAAGACCGGAAGCATCCAGATCGTTTCCAATCCTCCCGGGGCGAAAGTTATTTTGGATGGAACGGACACCGGGATGCTCACCGACTGTACGATTACCGAAGTGGATGAAGGATCGCATACTGTCCGGTTGATCAAGGATGGATATGTCGAGGCAGAAAGAACGGTTTCCGTCGCCAAGAAAGAAACGACGAATATTACGATATCGCTTTCAGCTCATACACTCGTGATCACCGAGCCGAGGGCGGATTCTCTATGGACGGCCGGAGATTCCGTGACGATTACCTGGAGCACAAGCGGAAGCGCCGGGATCCAGGCCCATCCGATGACAGCTTATGGAATCACGCCATTAACCGGCATGAATGGTTCAGCCGGCCGCATGAACCGCCTTCGCATGCATCATCGGTTTCGGAGCCAGCGGACAGTGGGACGGTCGGTAGGGAGAACCCTGCGGTCACATGTGACCGTGGGAGAGACGACAGCGGAATTGGAAAGCACGACTTCGGGAATCCCATCGATCCGACGTGACAATCTCCGGGCACAGCATTTTCCACAAGCTACCGGTGGATCTCAAATTCAAAGCGATGCGGAAGTATTTGCCTTGAACGAAGTCACCATCGAACTGCTGAGGGGCGGGAGTGTCATCCAAACCATCGTCGCCGGAGCATCAAACAGCGGCAGCTATTCTTGGACCGTACCCGCCACACTTGCCAATAGCTCAAGTTATAAAGTGCGGGTATCGTGTTCGACGGATTCGACCGTCTCCGCTGAAAGCTCTATGTTTGCCATCTCGGATGTCGGTTCTCTTCGCGTGGAGACCACACCGGCCGGAGCTCTCATCTGCGTGGATGGAATCAGCCGCGGATTGAGCAATAAAAACCTCAGTAGAATCCCGGTTGGCAATCACACCCTGACCCTAACCAGGGATCGTTGCCAGGAGTGGAGTCAAACGGTTACTATAGCCAAGAATCAAACTCTGGAAGTCGAGGTTGTGCTGGCGGCGGGTCCTTTTTCCGAAAATTTCAATGACAATACCGCGGAGTTCTGGATCCAGGGAGAGGGGGACGGACGCTGGTTCGTTCAGGACGGCGTCTATAAATGTCTGGGCGGAGGCAGTCATCCGGTGGTTCAAATCAGCCACTATAATCTGGGTAAAATTGATAACGCATGGACAGTTGAAGCAAAAGGATTGGTGGCAAATGCATATTATCCTACCGTTGTCGGAATCATGTTCGGAGTTCCGGATGATCTCGAATCCGGGTTCTGTTTTCTGGCAATGCCTCATGAATCAGCATGGGCCGTCTATAAAGGAAGAAGCCCGTTCGGCGAGCACACTGTAAGCCCCATTAAAAATTGGACGCGAACACACGATGTCAATGCCGCCGGTTGGAATACGCTCAAGGTCGAAGCCAACGGGAAAAATTTCCGCTTTTCTATCAACGGAGTGCTACAGGGAATGCTCGCTATTGACGATATACCGGCACAGGGTAGGCTGGGATTGATCACGCAGACAGCATCGAGTCAGGATGAGATCCAGTTCGATGACGTTTTTCTCACTTTGACATCCCAATCTCATTCCATGTCGAATCCGATCGAAATGCCCTCAAATCATCAGGGATCCATGTTGGAATGGCTCAGAATGCCGAAAATATTCCGAGGGAGAAGCAGATAGGTATCGAGTGGCTGTTCCCTAATCCGGGCTGATGTTTGCCGAACTATTCCATATGGGTTGAGTTTGCGGTCAGGATAGTGCATGACCTTCGGATGCCTGAAACTTTATTCTTCTGTTCTCTTGAGGGTCGTGTGGCGCTTTGGGAAGGCTAGATTAAATCCGTTTCAAACGCAGTCGCAAGTTTTGAATTTCACCCTGTTATTCACCTCCAAAGAGGATTGCGCTTGGTTCGAAAAAGATGATATTCATGAGAGAATACCCGGTGGCGTCACGCTTCCTAGAGGCCGTGCTTCCAAGAAAAAAACTTGGGTTTGGTCTAAAGGAATGGATCTGGTGGGATCATTTCCGAGCCATCGATCCGGTGAACTCATTGAAGGAGGTCATAGTGAACAAAGGACTCAAGGTTTTATTGGTCACCGTGATGGGCTTGAGTGTCGTTGGATTTGTTCGAGCGCAGGAGGAAACAGTGTCGCTCACTCCGCTGACCGAAGCAGCCGAAGGCTTGGATTTGCAGGCCGTCTGCGAACTTTTCAAGGAATCGGAAGGACTGGAGGAATTTGAACAATCTCTCAACCAGCCTGAGAACGGCATCAATAATCTCGATCTGGATGAGAACGGCGATGTCGATTATATCCGTGTGGTCGAGGAGGCCGCCGAAGGCACTCATCTGGTCGTGCTTCAGGTCCCGATCGCGGAAAACGAGTTTCAGGATGTAGCGGCCATCGAGATCGAAAAAGCCGATGACGATGAGATTAATTTACAGGTGCATGGAAATGAAGTGCTTTATGGGCCTGATTATTACGTCTATCCCTCCGCCGGTCGCATCAGCACCTGGCCGATCGTACTCCGGCTGTACGGCCCGGCATACCGCCCTTATCGCTCTCCTTTTCGCTTCGGTTATTATCCTACCTGGTGGCGTCCCCGCCCGATCGTCAGGGTGAACATATATCGCACGCGGATAGCACCTCTAAGAGGAAGAACTTCATATCGAGTGGTCCGTACATCGCGCATCCGGAACATTCACCGCGTCCGTTACAGCCCCCGGGTCTCTCCCCGGGTACGAAGGGCCGTGCGAAGACGCGTGCGCCGCCGGCCTCCGCGCAGGAGATGAGTTCGGCCTACAATGGTTTGACCGGAATACAGATGTCGACAATATGTTTTCCCTGGGGGTGCTCCTCCGGATTGTTCAAGCACATCTCGAAGCAGGGGCCGTCGGCCGGCTGATAGCCGCTTTCCGGCAGCCAGACGCCGAAGATGACATTCCATGCCGCTTCATCCCCGTCCGCGTCGATTTCGAAATGACCGACGGCGTAAGTGCCGGCGGGGAGGGTCATCTTTCCGATTTTTCCGTCAACAGGGGTATCTTGTGGAACAGTGATGCAGACGTCGGTCCGAAGCTTGTCCTCTGCCGTGATGTCCGGATTGTCATGATAAACGGAAAGGCATTTTGTTTCCGGAAAACGCAGCAATCCTCTCGGCCCCGCCCATGTCCAAAGGGCGTTGAAAAGTCTCTTGAAAAGTGCGACATCGGATTTATAGGGGCCGATATGACGGATGTAGGCGACATGCATCTCCGGCAGGTTCCTGACGTCGACCTGAGTCTGGATTTGGTCCTTCATAGTGATCCTCCATGTTTGATATGATGATTCACCATCACTATAAAAGGATACGATTTCGAAGTCTTTTCTTGAATTGCTGTTTGTTTGGCTGGGATTGCTATTCGATTTGCCGTCCTTGCGTTCCCAGCTGTATCCCCCTGAGCGCCAAGCGCTGGCGCTCATTCCGTACCTTTCTCTGAAAGCGCGGGCAAAGGTGGATGAGCTTGAAAAACCATTTTCAAGAGCGATCTCCGTGATGGTTTTATTTTGGTTGTGGACCAGTTCACAGGCCGCTTTTTCGATCCGAATTCGCTGGATAAAGCGGTTCAAGGTTTCGCCCATCATGGCTCTGAATATTCGGTGGAAGTGATACGGTGAAAAATGGGCGATGCGGGCTAGCGATCCCAGAGAAAGTTCCTCTTCCAAGTGGGTTTGAATATAATCGATGACGCGGTTGATGCGGGCGGTATATTCGGCACGATGAGGATTTTCCGGGGATTGGATTTCTCTGTTATTCATGGTCGTAAATCCCTGATAAGGATAGCCTGTGAGATAATCGCTGTCAATGACCGCCAATGATAGGAGTCATGTGAAAGCGGGATATGAAATCGTCTGTGGGATCCGGGAAAATCGAGCCTGTGCAAAGAAAGGATAAACGGATTCGCAATTCCGGTCGTAAGAGTTAAGAGTGGATCTTGGAAAGGGATGCCTTTCCGAAGGGCGTGATCATGGTGACATCATGTATTAGAACCCATTTGACAATCTGAGGAGGTTCCATGCGAAAAATGGCTGGAATATTGTGCTTACTACTGGGATTAATCGGAGGATACGGTGAAGGGATATCAAATCAGAAGACTCAGGAAACTGAGAATATGCAACGGCATATGGAACCGGAGCCGGATTTTCCCCAAGCGCTGTGGAACCATGTACGTAAAGAAGTCGGTTTTTTAAAAGATCCTCTCGGGGTTGATGCCCGATTCCATCGTGATATCCTGAATCCTGATCATGTTATTCCTGCTCTGCTTGATGTCTTCGGTGATATTCGAACAGTCCCGATTCTGATTCACAGACTGAGCGATTTGCTGCTTTCCTCACCTGAGGATGCGGTCCGGGCGGTTCATCTGGCATACAGGATGCTTGGGGCTTCCGCGGGAGGATTCGGGCCGCCGCTTCCGGGCGCGGATCCGAAACGAGAGCCGCTGAATGATTCCGAGGAAGCGGATCGTTTGCTTCGGAAGATTCTGAAAAAAAGGGACGAAAGTGGAATGATGGGAGAAATCAGCCCGGCCTCGGAAAAAGCTTGGCGCGAATTGCCTTTGTCCGTCAAGCGTCTGGTCCTTTCCGTGCTGACGGCGGTGGCGGAAGCACGGCCTTATTTGGATGAAGCCTTCAAGCGGGGCTTCGGTGGTAAAGAATATCTGAAACGGGAGGGAGTTTCGGATACCCAATGGCTTCTCTATGAAGATTTCAGGAAAGCCTGGGCCGAATCAGGCGAAATTTACGACCGTTCGGTCTTTGACGCCGTCGATCGGATCGATTTGGATTATATGTCCTGTGCCAGCCGGATTTTATTGGAAGAAATACAGCGTGGAATAGAAGATTACGGTCTTGGAAGACAGGAGATCGGACTTGATTTCAAGAGCTTGACATTTGATACGGCCTATGGAAAATTCGCCGTATTCGGGCGAAACGACGACCGTATCGACAAAGAATACGCCTTCATCATTGATCTTGGTGGAGATGACTCCTATACAGAGAGGAACGCCGCACCCAGGTCGCTGTCCCGGCCGATCAGCATCATCATCGACTGCGGGGGGGATGATGAATACGAGTCCCAAGGAGAAGCTGTTTCATTGGGCTGTGGGTGTTTCGGGATCGGCGCAGTATTCGATCTCGGCGGGAATGACCGTTATGTCTCCGGAGAGTCCGGGTTGGGGAGCGCATTTTTCGGTACGGGACTGGTCATGGATGTCTCCGGTGATGACCGATATATAGGCAAGGGGCGGTGGACACAGGGCGCCGCCCATGTGGGCGTGGGGATGTTGATCGATTTATCGGGAAATGATGCTTATTACTGCGTCGGCGCATCCCAGGGTTTCGGCTCGACATCGGGAGTGGGTATGCTGTTGGATTATTCCGGGAACGATGCGTATCATGCTCGACTGTCGGAGGAGCTTTCATCCCAATCCCATGGAGGGATGCATTCGTTTGCCCAGGGATCGGGAAGCGGCCGCTGGGCCGATGCGACCGACGGACACAGCCTGGCGGGGGGATATGGGATTCTGCTGGAGGCCGAGGGAAATGATCTGTATGACGGAGGGGATTTCTGCCAGGGCGCAGGGTACTGGTGGGGATTCGGATCCTTGTTGGACCGGGGTGGGGACGATATCTATCGGAGCGAGTCCTACGCCTTGGGCGCGGCCGCTCACAGCGGGATCGGCTGTCTTCATGATCTCAAGGGGAATGATTCCTACAACAACGACAATCAAGACAAAGTGCGAACCCAGCTGCAGGGGTATGCCAGAGATGGTTCCCTTGGGATCTTTATAGATGAGGTTGGAGACGATCTGTATGTTCACCGCAATCGGTGCGCGGGATCGGCAGATCTCAACAGCGTGGCGTTGTTTTGGGACCGAAAGGGAAACGACTCCTACCAATGCCTGCGGGAAGGGCCCTATGGTCTGGATCTCTCTTATGGAGATGCGCCGCCCCCGATCGGTGTTGGGGAAGGGGAAAGCCAGATGTTTCATCCGTTCGGGATGAGATCCGTCGGTGTTTTTCTGGATACGGGGGGAGAAGACGTCTATGAAGAGATCAAGCCGGGAAATCCTCCTGCCGGTTTCCGGGCGCTCCGTTTCGGGAACGACCGAGAGTGGAAACACCAAGACGGTCCTTTCCGTTTCGGCTTCGGATTGGATAAAAAAATCCCATGATACGAACGGATTCGGTTGATTTAGTGATTGCGTAATAAATTACGGCTGAATGATTTTCGTGACCTTCAGGGATCGTGTCGAACGATCCGGCCGTCCTTCATGACGAACATCACTTTCTGAAGAACCGTGATGTCTTCAAGCGGATCTCCGGGAACGGCGACGATATCAGCCAGCATCCCTTCGGCCAGATGTCCGATCCGGTGCGACTGTCCCAGGAGGTCTGCCGCGCCTGACGTTCCGGCTTTGATGGCGTCCATGGGACTGAAACCGATTTTTTCGACCATCAGCTGGAATTCAATCGCCTGATTGACCGACCAGGGAAAAGACCCGGCGTCGGTTCCTAAAACAATCTTCAATCCGGCTTTCCGGGCTTTTGTGGTGTTGACATAACGGATAGCCAGCAATTTTTTAAGACGCTTTGTTTGATGATGCTGGTAATGCTGTTCCAATACCATTAGAGTCGGGCAGAGGTACACGCCTTGGGCGACGGCCTGGGCGATCAGATCATCATCGAATCCTTCACCGTGTTCGATACTGTCGATACCGGCGTCCAGAGCCGATTTGATGCCTTGGCGGGATACGGCGTGGGCCGCGGCCTTTCGGCCCATTCGGTGGGCTTCCGAAACGATGGTATGCATTTCTTCTTGTGTGAAATTCGGGGTTCCGGAGATAGATCCGTCCTTTTCGATGGTGGTGGGCCAGTCGGCGTATATTTTTATCCAGTCGGCGCCGTTAGCGATCTGAGTCCGAACGGCTTTCAGGCACTCCGCTTTCCCGTCCACGATCTCGACGCCTTTGGGGAGGTCGAGTTCCCAGGAATAGCCGAAGGGCATGTAGCGGCCGGTGGAACTGAGTCCCCGGGTACAGACCCAAAGTCGTGGACCGGGGATGATTCCCTGGTTGATGGCGTTGCGGACATCGGCATCGGCGTACATCGTTCCCTCGGATTCGACATCACGCATGGCGGTGAATCCGTTCCACAGCGCCTTGCGTACGGCGGAAACGGCCCTTATCGTGCGGAAGGCAATGGAATTTTTATACAGTTCCGGTCCGTATTCGCCTTCACCACGGGACATGATGTGGGTGTGAGCGTCGATGAATCCGGGAAGAACGGTTTTGTCGCTCAGATCAATGACGGCAGCGTCTTTGGGAATGGGGATATTCGTGCCGATACGGGAAATGGTATTGCCTTCAATAAGAATAACGGCATCCGTAAGGACGGTGTCATGTATGCCGTCGATGAGCCGTCCTGATTTGACAGCCAAGGTTTCCTGCGGATAGCTCCAGGTCCCCAGAAATAGGAGAACAAACAAGAAAACCGGAAAACGAAGGTTATGCTTCATACGGAAACTCCTTCATGGGAATGATTGTTTCTATTCATATTATATGATGAGGGATTCGTCAAGCCATGAAAAATTGTTGAGCCCTTGGATCCGAAGGAGTCGATATGTGAAGCGACCTTGCGGAAAAATCTCCATGATCCGGATGACGTTTTCCGGTTGTCCGCTCAAGCTCGAGGGCCAACCGCGGTCTAATAATTCCAGAGAGACGGATCGGCGTTCTCAGGAGCGTTCTTTACAATATGGGCTTTGAAAAGCCGAATGAGATCCGCGCCGCGAGGTCCCCAGCAGTGAGGCTTGCGGTCTCCGTATTCCACCGTCCCGTCGTAATAGGGATCCGTGGTCCCTTCGAGAAAGGCTTCCATCAGAAGCACGGCATTGTCAAGGTAGTAATCATCCATGTCACCGGTGTAGATGTGAAGCTTTCCCTTCAGTTTAGGGCCGATCCATGACCAGCTCTTCTCGAGAAAATGCCGGAGATCGTAGTTTTCCCTCCAATATTCGGCGACGTTGTGGTCAATTTCTCCCGTCAATTTGTCCCAGATCGGCTGGGGGTATCCGTCTGCGCCGATTGGGCTGAAGATGGCTTCCCAGATTGACCATTGCCCTTGGCCGCGGGTTTTATCGCCGATGGCCAGTTCGTAATGGTTTTCGTCCTTCATCATGTAACGGATGCTTCCGTCCGTCGCCCGATTATCCGGGCGCTCGACCTTCAGCCATTCGTATTCCCGGTAATAGGCGTTCTTGTCTTCATAGATGTTGACGATCTGGTAGTAGCGAAAATCCAGGGGGTCCGGGCAGGAAGACCATGTTCCTCCGAAGAAATCGGGATGAAACACCTGCAGCGCGAAAGACATCAGTCCTCCGGTCGATCCGCCGGAAAGCACACGGGCATAGGGCTGAGGGATGATCCGGAACTTTTTCTCGAGATAAGGGATCAATTCTTGAATAACCGCGTCGCCGTAAGGTCCGACATTGGCTGAATTCACTCCGTAGGAGGTGTCGAAATAAGGGCAGGGGAGTTGGATGACGGCGGCGATCATGCGCGGGCATTCATCGGATTTCCAAAATTGCGTGAAGTCCCAGCCCCGGCTTTCCTTTTTCAACTCGGCTTCCGAAAAGCCATGCGCCGGTCGGTATACCAGGGTATCGGCATCGTAGCCGATGGCGTTTCCGTAATTGAAATGACCGCAGACATAGTTGACGGGGTAATTGACTTCGGGATGGTTCGCATAGCCTTTGGGCAGGAGAACGGTGGCTCCGATGTACATGGGATGTCCCCAAAATTCGGAAAGCAGCGTGCTTTTGAATTTGACATGTTTCACCCATTCCGTGTCCCTCGGAGTAGGGATGGGAGGGATCACCTGGTCGCACACCAGCTTGACGGTTTGAGATCGGTTCGGATCGATCATGATTTCCTGAACTTTACTGTACAGGTTGCCGGGTGAGATGTTCCATTTCTGCCCTTCCCACTCATCGTTATGAAGCCAGATCGTGTGCCCGTCGGAGCGTTTGAATTCGGTGTAGAGGTTGATGCAGGCCTGAACGTAATAATTTCCGGGAGGGATTTCCTTGATGCCGGAAAGGGGATACCCGAATGTGTCCTTATCGACGACGGCCGGCTGGCCGGCTTTTAACGCGTTTATGTTTTTCCCGAAAAAGGGAGGGCCGGTGCAGCGCACGACTTGATAGCGCGGCTCCATGTCGTTGTGACGCGTGATGATAACGAATACCCTGCCGGTGATATCGCCGGGGTGGATATCTTTCGAGAAGGTGACTTCGAATTTGAAATCCGTGGAATTTTGAGATTGCGCGTATCGGGCAAAAAACAGCACGATCAGGATTAATGCAAGGAAAACCGTCAGATTCTTTGAATGCTTCAATGAAACCTCCTCTTCTTTCAGCTTTTTCTCCGCTTTGCCGCCGCGTGCCGGCTTGGATCGTCAGGAATCAATATTTCCATGAGGATGTGTTTTCGCCGCGGGTTGCGGTTTTTGTTATATGCGCCGCGAAAAGCTCGAATATTTCCGTTGCCGTGGGACCCCAACAGTGGCCTTTCCCGTCACCGTATCTCACCAGTCCGTCATAGTAAGGATCGGTGGTGCTCTCCAGAAAATTTTCCATATGTTTCACAGCCATGTTGAGATAGTAATTGTCCATATCTCCGCAGTAGATATGAAGCTTCCCCTTCAATTTGGGGCCGATCCAGGACCAGTTGTTATCCAGATAAATCCGCAAATCGAATTTTTTCCATTCTTCGGCTACCGCGTGATCGATCTTCCCTGTTTTCCAATCCCAGATGCGTTTCGGATAGCCGTCGTCACCGATCGGTCCGTAGGCGGCTTCCCAGATAGCCCACTGGGCTTGGGAGCGGTTTTTATCGCCGATCGTCCATTCATAGTAATATGTGTCCCGCACGGTGTAGCGGATCTGCCCGTCGGTCTCCCGTGCTTCGGGTCGTTCGGTTTTCAACCAGTTTATTTCCTGGTAATCCCGATCGCTCAATTCCGTATCGTCCCGGTAGTATGCATTCGTGTCCTCATAGATGTTGATCAATTCATAATAGCGAAAATCGAGAGGATCCGGGCATGAGGACCAGGTGCCTCCGAAAAAATCCGGGTGAAAAACCTGAAGTGCAAAAGATTCCCATCCTCCGGTTGAGCCACCGGAAAGCACTCGGGCATAGGGTTTGCGGATGATGCGGAAGGTCTCTTCCACCTTCGGGATCAACTCCTGCATGATGGCATCGCCGTAAGGTCCGGTGTTGGGAGAGTTCACGGCATATGAGTCGTCGAAATAGGGACAGGGATGTTGAAAGGTCACGGAGATCATCCGGGGGCATTGTTCCGATATCCAATATTTATAGAAATTGAAGCCCCGACGTCCGCGAGGGTCATCAGGTTCGGGTGGTTCCGGGGTGAAACCGTAGGGGGCTTTGGTGGAAAAATGTCCCTGCAGGTAATTGACGGGGTAATGCACATCGGGATTTTTCGCATAGTCCTTGGGGAGAAGGATCGTGGCTCCCAGGTAGATGGGTTGTCCCCAGAATTCCGTGAGGATCTTGCTTTGGAACTTGATTTTTTTTACCCACTCGGTATCGGGGGGCACTTCGATATCCGGTATGACGTTTTTACATTCCAGGTGGAGGACATCTTTCTTGCGGGGATCGATACGGATTTTCACGACGTCACTGTAGAGATTGCCCGGAGAACGGTGCCATTTCTGGCCTTCCCAGCGGTCATTATGCATCCATAGGGTGTGCCCGTCCGAACGCTTGAATTCCGTGTAAATATTGATGAATCCCTGGATATAATATTCTCCCGGCGTGATGCCCGAGAGATTCGCGATGGGAAAGCCGTAGGTCTCCGCATCCCGGAAACGAAGCGGATTTCCCGGCTCAAGGGCGGTGAAATTCTGTCCGAATATCAATCCTCCTCCGGTGGGATGTGCGTTGGAGACCGCGGTTTGTTTTCGGGGCTCTTTGTCGCCTTTATCCGAGATGAGCAGGTACATGCGTCCCGTGATCGAATCGGCGTGCGCTTCCGCCGGAAAGCTGATCTCATATTTGAACTTGGATGCCGCGTCGGCGGTGCCTCCGCTTTTTCCGACACTGCAGGCGCACCCTGTAATCAGGAGGATAACGGCCGCCGAAAAATACTTGCGGATGGTTTTTTCAATCCTCATTTCCCACTCCCTTATAACAAGAGGGCCGTGCAACCAAATGCATTTTCGGGCTCACGACAGCGGCCTTTTCGAATGCATCCCCGGGAGGAGATCAAATCCTGTCGTGCTCCGGCAATAGACGGAAGAATGGATGAACCGAGGTCTCCTTTTAGAGCCGGGGTATAAAGGCGAAAAGAATCCGCCGTCATATATGAACCGGACATCCGATGTACCGCCGGCGTCGTAAAAGGAGACTTCGGGGCCATCCGTGACGGCGAAGATGGTTGTCGTATGTCTTCAACCGTCCGTCTTGTTTCAGTATTTCCAGATTTTTGTGTTTTCTCCTTCCGGGGCGACTTTGGTGATGTAATCCGAAAAAAGCTGGATCGCGTCCTTTCCGCGGGGTCCCCAGCAGTGAGGCTGGCGATCGCCGTATTTAACGGTGCCGGCGTAATAGGGATCCGTCGTGCTTTCCAGAAATTCTTCCAGCAGGACGACGGCGTTGTTCAAGTAGTAGCCGTCCATGTCTCCGACATACACGTGGAGTTTTCCCACCAGCTTCGGTCCCAGCCAAGACCAGTTTTTTTGCAGGTACTGATTCATGTCCCAGTTCTCTTTCCAGTACTGGGCGACCTCCTTGTCGATTTCACCGGTCATCTTGTCCCAGATGGGCTGGGGGTACCCGTCGGGTCCCACCGGGCTGTAGACCGCTTCCCAGATGTCGAATTGGCCTCCGCCGCGGGTCTTATCCCCGACGACCAGCTCGAAATGGTTCTCGTCTTTCATCATCTCGGTAATACTGCCGTCGGTGCGCCGAACGTCGGGTCTTTCGACCCTGAGCCATTCATACTCTTCATAATAGGCGTTTTTGTGTTCGTAGATGTTGACGATCTGGTAATAGTTGAAATCCAGGGAATCCGGACAGGAGGGAAATGTTCCGCCGAAGAAATCGGGGTGCAAAACCTGAAGGGCGAAGGATTCCCAGCCTCCGGTCGAGCCGCCGGATAGAACCCGGGCATAGGGTTTGCGGATGATGCGGAAGGTCTCCTCGACTTTCGGGATCAATTCCTCGAGGAGAGCGTCTCCATAGGGGCCCACATTGGCCGAATTTACGGCATAGGAATCGTCATAATAGGGGCAGGGGTGCTGAAAAGTGACCGCGATCATACGGGGACATGCGTCCGACGTCCAGTACTTGTAGAAGTCGTAACCGCTTTTCCCCCGTCCCCGGGCGTCTTCTCCTTCGGGAAGCGTGGTCCGGAAGCCGTAGGGCGCACGCAGGGAGAAATGTCCCTGGATGTAGTTTACCGGATAATAAACGTCGGGATGTTCTTCATATCCTTCCGGGAGCAGAATCGTGGCGCCGAGATAGATGGGATGCCCCCAGAACTTGGAGAGAAGCTCGCTCTTGAACTTGATCCGTTTGACGTATTCGGTGTCGCGCGGCACTTCTATCGGAGGGATCACATGATTGCAGGTGATTTCTATGGATTCGGCCTTGGAGGGATCGATATGGACTTTTTTGACGTCGCTGAAAAGATTTCCGGGAGAAATGTTCCATTTCTGGCCTTCCCATTGATCCATGTGCATCCAGATCGTATGCCCGTCGGAACGTTTGAATTCGGTGTAAATATTGATGAAACCCTGGACGAAGTAGTCGCCGGCGGGGATTTCGGCGATGCTTTTGAGGGGGAAACCGAAAACTCCGTCATCGATGACGGCGTTTTCCGCGGGTTTCATCTTGGAGAAATGAGTGCCCCAAAAGGGCACACCGCGCGCTCTTCCCACCTGAAACCGGGGCTCCCTGGCGTCGGTCCGGGTGATGATGGCATAAGCGCGTCCCGTAAGCGGGGCCTTGAAATCGTAGTCGTCCGCAAGTTCGGTAAGGACATCTTTTGAATAGGAAATATGGAATTTAAGATCGGTTTTCTTGGGGTGAACGGATGTGTCATGCGCGGCGCTCAGGGTTGCGCCCATGGCGAATAAAAGTAAAATCAGAAAAAACGGAAAGATTTTTTTTGTCATTTTGCTCCTCACATAATTTTATGGAAGAAGAGAAAGAACTCTTCCACTTCAATGGAAAAGTCCTTTCTCGATTGAAACAGATCAATAAATATACGATTAGAAGATGAATTTCAAGCCAATGCGTGCTTCGATGGGAGCAATGAAAGCATATTCCATTTTGTAGCGGGCATCGGGAACGTAATCAACGTCTTCATAGTTCCAGTTCCCGGTCAGTTTCTCTTCATCGCTGACATTGATCCGGATCCGGTTGACGTATTCTCTGACCCTGCGGGCTGTTTTGGAGTCGGTCAGGTTCGTGATATTCAAGTTGAGCTGAATCCTGTACTTATCGGCGAGCTTCAGATTGTAGGCCGCGTAAACATCGGTGGTGAAAATGAAAGGGGTGCGCCCTTCAGTGGCTCTGCCGTCGGGGAAATATCCGCTGGGAGCCGAAACCCGTTTGCTGATCGGGTTCCCGCTGCGAGCCATGGAGTTGAATCCGATCGTGAGGCCGAAATCAAAAACGTAGCTCCCGTATACCTTGAGGAAATGAGGTCGGTCCGTCGCAAGAAGACCGTCGATCGGGTCGAGATTGCGGTCGCGCGATTGATACCACCGGTCGTAGAGGCTGATTTCGTTGGGATAGAGCTGACCGGAATCTGTGTTGGCCAATCCGCTGAAATTGCCTTTGAGCCGGCTCAGGGTATATGAGGCGCCGCCCATCCAGTTATTGCTCAACCGCTTTTCGACAACGATATTGAGAGCGATATATTCCCGCTTTGCTTTGGGCGTGTCCGGGAATTGGGAGGGGAATTCACCGCCGTTGGTTTCACTCAGAGTTACGCCGTAACCCGGGTTGGCGATCCACCAGAAGGTTCCGCCCGGGGTTGAAATACCGAGGTCATCGATGGCGTACAATAGATTCTTTCTGAGGATACGGGCGGAGATGGATAGATCCTGCAGCAGCTGTCTTTCAATGCCCAGAGAGATTTCGTTCTGAGCCATGGGCTTCATATTGGGGTCGGTGGCGTCAAAGGACGGACGGTATCCGTAAATGCTGTTGACATAGGTTCCCGGGAGATTGCCTTTCCCGTACGTCCACCATTTGGGATCGTCCAAGGTGTAGTAATTGTAGCGTCTGACCATGGCGCCGTAGGCGCTTTCGGACAGCAGCAGCTTGATGACGTCGTAATATACGGCGTAGTTGCCGAAGACCTTGGTGGAGCCGTCACCGAATACGTCGTAGATGGCGCCGAGACGGGGGGCCAGTTTGTCGAAGAAATCCCAAACAAACTCAAAATCCCGGGCATAGGGGTCATCCTGCCACTGTTCCGTGAAAGTCGGGATCTCCTCTTTTTCGGCCCTGACGCCGAAATTCAGAGTCAACCGGTCTTTTATGGTCCAGCTGTCTTGGATATAGAAGGCCAGGCGATCGGTCACGGTTTTTCCGAAATCACCGTATTCGCCGACTTCACTTACGGCGTACATCCCGTATTTCCCCTTGTAAAGGACGTCCTCGGCGCCGTAGATAAAATAATCCTGTCCCCACCCGAATTGGAAATACTCATAGGGATAGGTGTAGTCGAGGTCGTCGGTGAGACGTACGAATTGGAATCCGGCCTTGAACGCGTGCTGACCACCCAGGTTGAAATAGTATGTCAGATCGAGGTTTCCCGAAGCTCTGATATAGAGTTTCTTCTTCGCCTCGAGTCCGAGGTCGCGCGAATAATTTTCAAATCCGGCGGTACGGATATAGTCCGGATACTGGGCGACCAGATCGGGGTAGATGGCATTCGTCTCATCCGAGGTCATTCCGAACACGTAACGGGGTTCGTCGACCACGACCTGCTGGTTGGTGATGTTGGTCCGAAAATACCCGGCCCGGGCGCTGGCCAGCAGGTTGCTGTTCAACGTCCAGTCCGCCGTAAAGGTCATGGTGTAATTGGGATAATCGAAACCCGCATCCGACCACGGAAAAGAAGAATCGCCTTGTCCGTCTCTATCCGGAAGATCACCCTTGTATTTCGAAAAGTTGTTGACCCCGGTCAAGGCTACCCGGAGCCCGCTGAACGGCTGGGCGGTAATCTTGCCCATGAAATTGTACCAGGTTCGGTTTTCTTTGTAGGTGCCGGAGGGGATCGAACCTTCGAGCCATTCGACCTGTCTCTCCGTAGTGCGGAAAACGGGCAGGAAGGATCCGAAAAACCAAACTTTGTCCTTGACGAGATATCCGCCGAGGCCGAAACCCACCTCGACACGGTTCACCTTGTCCTTGCCGTACAGGTCCTGATAATTGACGTATTCGGCTTGTGTCACGTCATAAGGATTCAACCGCAGCGTATCCCTTTCTTTGCCCGTAAGCGAGCTGCCGCTGTAATAGGCGATCAACTCGCCGCTGAACTTGTTGCCGCCGGAGCGGGTCACCACGTTCACGACGCCGCCCAGAGATCCTCCAAATTCCGCCTGATAACCGCTGGATTTGATCTGCACTTCCTCGACAAACTCGAAAACGGCATCCTGTTCGGCCTGTCCCAAAAGGGAGTCGGTGGTGTCCATCCCATCGATGTAATATACGTTTTCCAGACCGCTGGCGCCGTCGACGGATGTACCGCCGGTAAATTCCTCATCGCGGTCGGTGCCGGCAATCACATCCATGAGGGAATCATAGTTGCGTCCTTTGGGAAGCGCGGTAAAGGCTTCTTTATCCAATACCATTCCCTGCGATGTGCTTTTTAGATCGATTAAAGGTGTTTCCGCAACCACCGTGACTTCCTCTTCAATCCCCATCTCCATGGAGACGTTGATCGTCAGTGTCTGCTCGATCTCGAGGACGATCTCCGTCCTCCTGACGGTTTTGAATGAATTGAGAGTATAGGTGATCTCGTATTGACCAGGGGGAAGCCCGTTGAAGCGATAGACCCCCTCATTGTCTGTAACCGTGGACTCCATCCCGACCATGTTGGTGCTTGTCGCTTCGATGGCGACTCCGGGAAGCGGATTTGCGTCTTGATCGACAACTTTCCCAACAATCCTTCCCGAGGAGACCTGAGCCAATCCGAAGCTTGCGCAGAGGAGTACGGAAATCAGAGCAATAAATAGAAATTTGAGTCCTTTCAAGTTTTCTCTCCTTTAAAGTTTCCACTGCCCTATGAGTGAAACCCCCGGTTTTTGCTGATTCTCATTTTGCGGGTATTTTCTCACTCTTCCCAAACCGATTTTGTGATTATCGCTGAGCGACCACCTCCTTTATACACAGAAATATATTGTCCGTTTTTAAAGGGCCGGGAAAGACGATGCGGTCTTCAAGCCGCCATCAGTAATGATGTGAAAAGTAAATATCCTCGGATTCATGGAACCTCAAAATACTGTATGAAAATTTAATGAATATTGGATGAATCGAGGAAGGAGAGAAAAAACTTGCTCAAGGCTAGGCTATAATATAATATATCTCACTCCTTCTCTTCAAAGCTATAAGGAAAAATATGGCTTGTCAAATGGTTTCTGAAAATCTTTTATTGCTTCATTTTCAATAAATCGGATCGGTAAGGAGGAGGGCATGATTTTACGTATGAAAACAGGGGCTTGTCGGTTTTTATGCGTCTGGGGGTGTCTTGTCGGCATCTTTGCGATTTCACTGATTTCATTTCAAGGGGAAGAAGAGAAGCCGCTGCCGCTGGAGGATCTGCTTCGGATCGGTTCCGTTCTTGGAGGGAGCGAAGCGCCTCAATGGTCGCCTGACGGCAAGACCTTGCTTTTCAGCTCCAGCTTGAACGAAGGCGAGCTTGTCACCGTCGGGATCGACGGATCCTTTCCTCTTAGGATCCCCATTGATCTTGGGGGCACGGGGCATTTCCTGTCGTCCCATATTGTTCGCTGGTCGCCGGATGGAGCCTGGATCAGTTACGTCTCCACTAAGAGCGGAGCGCCTGAGCTGTGGTTATGGTCGGTGGAAAACGGCGGGCATATCAAGCTGACGGATCTGGGAGGAAGGATCAACGCCCTCAGCTGGTCTCCCGACAGCCGCTGGGTCGCGTTTTCAGGGGACCGGTACGGAAACTTCGATATCTGGAAAGTGTCGGTACCGGGGGGAGAGACGGTTCGAATGACATGGGATACACGCTATGAGGTCTATCCGTCCTGGACTCCGGACGGGGGGCGGATCCTGTATGATCGTCTTGATGAGAGATGGGTGGATCATGAGGTCATGATAATGGCCGCCGAAGGCGGAAAAGCACGTCTTCTCGTGGAAGAAAAAGACTTTTTTGATTACGGTGCGGGGCGAACGTTCGGCTACCCGATGGTTTCTCCCGACGGCGGAATGGTTTTATTCCGTTCTCATCGAAGCGGATGGATCAATTATTGGATCATCCCGATGAAGGGAGGAGAACCCCGGCCGGTCGTGGAGGAAGGCTCGGATCAGAGTGAAGCTTCCTGGTCTCCGGACGGCAAGCGGATCGCCTATATCTCCAATGATAACGGAACCCAGCACTTGAGGGTGGCGTCTGCTTCGGGAGGACGTCCGAAGAGCTTGGTCTCGCCGAAAATGGGCGTGTGCAGCCGGCCGCAGTGGTCGCCTGATGGAAAATCCATCAGTTATGTTTATGAAAGCCCTGTCGAACCGGCCGATCTGTACCTGGTTTCCGTGGACAGCGGAAAAAGCCGGCGCTTGACACGCTCGGATTGGGCGGGAAATCTGCGGCGGCCGCTTGTGATTCCGGAAAAGATCATTTATCCAAGCGCGGACGGGCTTGATATTTCCGCCTACCTTTATCGGCCCAAGGACATGAAGGCGGGAGAGAAATATCCCGGGATCATGTGGATCCACGGAGGGCCGACCGGCCAGTTTCGCGATACCTTTCAGCAAAGCGTCCAATTTTTCGCCCAGAGGGGATATGTGCTGCTGCTTCCCAATATCAGGGGGAGTTCCGGATATGGAAAAGAATTCGAGAAAATGAACAATGGATGCTGGGGAGAGTGCGATGTCAAAGATGTGCGTGCGGGTATTGAATATCTCAAAACCTTATCCTATGTGGATGAAGCGAACATGGGAGTGACCGGGACCAGCTACGGCGGTGATTTTACGATGGCGGTTGTCGGGCGTGCTCCCGGGCTGTTTCAGGCCGCCATCGCATGCTCGGGGGAAGGGGATTGGGTACGAGCCTACCATGAAGATGAGATGAGGCATGTCAAACTCTGGGACTATGAATTCGGCCCCATAGAAGAGAATTATGAACTGTATAAAAGATTGTCGCCGGTGGCTTCCGTCGATAAAGTCACCACACCCACATTCGTCTTGCAAGGCATAGGGAAATACCCCAATTCCAAACTGGCGAAGCTTTTCGCCGATGAGCTTTTACGGCACTATAAAGTAAGCCGGTATAAAGGCTATCCGGGGGAACCCTTTTATGTCCGGAGCCGGGAAAATCGGCGGCAGATGCTGCTGGATATGCTGGATTTCTTCGATCAGTATCTCAAGGATGAAAACGTAAAAAAGTAAACCCGGGCGGTCCTCCGGCCCACTATGTACGATTTACATTGTGAATTCTTCAGGCTCCGCGATGCATCAATGTTTCCGTTCGCGACTCAATACTTCCATTTTTCGGGGTTTTCTCCGCTCGGAGCATGTGCGGTGATGTGTTCGGAAAACAAACGCAGGATCTCCTGACCGCGCGGGCCCCAGCAGTGAGGTTTCCGGTCTCCGTATGCAATGACGCCTTCATAATAGGGATCGGTGGTGCTTTCCAGAAAATCTTCGAGCAGAACGACCGCGTTATCAAGATAGTAGGTGTCCATGTCTCCGGTATAAACGTGAAGTTTGCCGACGAGTTTGGGACCCAACCAGGACCAATTGGTTTCGAGATAATGACGCATGTCATACTTCTTCCAGGCTTCGGCCACATCATGGTCGATCTCACCGGTGTACCAGTTCCAGAGCGGTTGGGGATAGCCGTCCTTTCCGATAGGCGTATAAACGGCTTCCCAGATAGCCCACTGACGTCCGCCGCGGTGTTTGTCACCGAGTGTCCATTCGTAATAATAGGTGTCTCTCACCGTGTACCGCACCTGTCCGTCGGTTCCGCGGGCTTCGGGCCGTTCGGCTTTGATCTTATTGTATTCCCGATAGTAGGCGTTTTCGTCTTCATAGATATTGATAAGTTCGTAGTATCGGAAATCCAATGGATCCGGGCACAGCGACCAGGTTCCGCCAAAGAAATCGGGGTGAAGAACCTGAAGCGCGAAGGAGATCCATCCCCCTGTGGAACCGCCGGAGAGAACGCGTGCATAGGGTTTGCGGATGATGCGGAACCGCTCCTCAAGCCGGGGGATGAGTTCCTGCATGATCGCATCGCCGTAAGGTCCGGTATTGGGGGAATTTACGGCGTATGAGTCATCGTAATAGGGGCAGGGATGCTGAAAAGTGACGGCGAGCATCCGCGGGCAGTCCTCCGAGGTCCAGTATTTATAAAAATCGTAACCGCTTTTTTGTCTTCCCCGGGTGTCGTCCTCTCCAGGAGGTTCTTCCCGGAAACCGAATGGATTGCGCAGAGAAAAATGTCCTTGGCCGTAGTTCACCGGGTAATAGACATCAGGGTGATCATCATACCCTTCCGGCAGCAAAATGGTCGCGCCCAGATACATGGGTTGCCCCCAGAAAGTGCTCAGGATTTCGCTTTGGAACTTGATCCGTTTAACATACTTGGTGTCCGGCGGAACCTCGATCGGAGGAATCACATGATCGCATTCCAATTCAAATGTCTGAGCTTTTCCCGGATCGATCCGGACTTTCTTCACATCGCTGTAAATATTGCCGGGTGAGATATTCCATTTCTGCCCTTCCCATTGGTCGTTGTGGAGCCAGAGCGTGTGGCCGTCTGCGCGTTTGAATTCGGTGTATAGGCTGATGATGCCCTGGATGAAATACTCTCCCGGGGGAAGATCATGCAGGTTCTCATAGGGAAAACCGAAAACATCATCGTCGATGATCGCTTTTTCTCCGGGTTTGAGATTTTCAACGTTCTTTCCGTAGATCGGGATTCCCCAGGCCGGATCGAAACCGGTCTGGAGGCGGGGCTCCTTTTCGTCGTTATCGGTGATGATGACAAAAACACGACCCGTAATCGGAACTTTCAGGTTGAATTCCGATACGGCCTGCGTGATTTCTTTGGGGAAGGTGATCGCAAATTTAAGATCCGACCGGTCCGGGCCGCTTTCTCGGCCGGACGGCCCGCATCCCCCGAAAAGAGATGCCAACAGAAGTGTCAAGCATAATAAATGAATGGGCTGCTTTGCCTTCAATTCGATCCTCCTTGAGATATTAGCTTCGATGAGATGAAGAAAAAGTTCTCCGGACATCAAAGCGGCGTTTCTCTGGAAAATTTTTTTTCGAGAGAATCAATAGCGCCAGAGCGATGTGTTTTCTCCCTCGGGAGTATATTTTAAAAGATGTTCCTCGAACAGTGTGAAGAGTTCTCTTCCTCGGGGCATCCAGCAGTGCGGGGCACGATCTCCGTATTTGACGACTCCTTCGTAATAGGGATCGGTCGTGCTTTCGAGAAATTCTTCGACCAGGACGACTCCGAGATTCAGGTAGGCATTGTCCATATCTCCCGCATAGAGGTGAAGCTTGCCGACCAGCTTGGGACCCAACCAGTCCCAATTCTTTCTGAGATAAAGGCCGAGATCATATTTCTTCCACTCTTCGGCAACCGCGGGATCGATCTCGCCGGTCATCCAGTCCCAGAGGTCACGAGGATAGCCGTCATCTCCGGCGGGTGTATAGACGGCGTTCCAAATCGCCCACTGCAGCCCGGATCGGTTTTTATCTCCGATCACCAATTCGAAATGGCAGCGGTCTTTCATCTGGAAGGCGATATCTCCATCCGTCGATCGGGTTTCGGGGATATCCACTTTCATCCATTCATAAACCGTATAATAGAAATTCGGCTGTTCATAGATATTTTGAAGCTGGAAGCGGCGGAAATCCAAAGGATCGGGACAACCGGTCCAGGTTCCTCCGAAAAAGTCGGGGTAGAACAGTTGGAGAGCAAAGGACTCCCATCCCCCTGTGGAACCTCCGGATAGCAGCCGTGCGTACGGTTTGCGGATGACGCGGAATTTTTCTTCAACGGCGGTTATCAGCTCCTTCATGATGGCGTCGCCGTAGGGACCGACGTTGGGGCCGTTTATGGCATAGGAATCGTCATAATAGGGACAGGGATGCTGGAATGTGACGGCGATCATGCGCGGGCATTCATCCGAATTCCAGTATTTATAGAATTCATATCCGCTTCGTTGTCTTCCGCGGGGATCATCTCCTTCCGGCGGATCGGATCGGAATCCATGGGGGGATCCCAGGGAGAAGTGTCCCTGTATATAATTGACGGGATAGTGCGCATCGGGGTGCGTGTCATAGCCTTTCGGCAGCAGGATGGTTGCTCCCAGATAAATCGGCTGCCCCCAAAAATCGGTTAGGATTTTTGATTGAAATTTAATGCGCTTGACCCAGGGGGTGTCGGGCGGTATTTCAACGGGAGGATTGACCCGGTTGCATGTCAGTTTGATGGTCTGAGACTCAGACGGATCGATGTGGACTTTCATCACTTCACTGGCGATGTTGCCGGGCGAAATATTCCATTTTTGCCCTTCCCACTGGTCGTTGTGCATCCAAAGAGTGTGCCCGTCGGCCCGTTTGAACTCGGTGTAGATGTTAAGGTAGCCCTGAACATAGTAATCGCCCGCCGGGATGTCCGTGATGCTCTCCAACGGATAACCGAAAACGCCCGCATCGATTATCGCGCCTTGTCCCGGCTTTAAAGCATCGACGTTTTTCCCCCAGATCGGGACTCCCGTATAACCGGTTTGAAAGCGCGGCTCCCTTGTGTTATCGCGGGATATAATTGCATAAACGCGTCCCGTAACGGGAACCTGAAGCTTGAATTCCCGGATTCTTTCCACGACTTCGTCCGAATAAGAGATTTCAAATCTCAAACCGGGAGATGGCGTATCGGACTGTGTGGCGGGAGCCGATTGGATCAGGCCCGAAGACATGAGAAATCCTAAAACCAATACCGAAAAAAGTTTTTTCAAAATCCCTCCTTTTGATCTGCAATGATTCTCCCCGGAAAATTTGGGGAACGCGGATACCGGCGGTCTGAACCGGACGCTGTCCGGAATCTGCGAAGTCATCGAGAAAATAAACGATATATATACAGGTGCTCGGAAAAGTGATCGCTCCATGTCCAATTGCATTCAGGAATATGGAACACTGTGTCAAAGGGCATGATCTCAGGCAGATCCTGTAGTTTCTTGATGAGCTCAATCGATTAATATATAATATAATCAATGAAGGAAAGAAAGAAAAATTATTTAGTCTTCTTATTGATTTTCATCCCCATGCTTTCTCTTTTAGGCATGAATTTTCAATCTTCCCAAAGAATACGGCTTAAGGAATTGTCTGAACGGCATCGGATCTGGTTGCAGAGGGATGTCGTCTATATTATCACGCCGAATGAAAAAAGTGTTTTTCTACAGCTTGAATCGGAAAGAGAAAGGGATCTTTTTATCGAGGCTTTCTGGAAACATAGAGATCCCATACCCACGACTCCGGAGAATGAATTCAAAGTCGAACATTACAAGCGGTTGGAATACGCGAATTCCAATTTCGGGAAAGAATCTCCCGGCCCCGGCTGGCGAACGGATATGGGAAAGATGTATATTATTTTAGGTCAGCCCAAATCCATTGAACGGTACGAAAGTTATGCCGAAATGTATCCGACCAACATCTGGTATTATCAGGGTATGAGCAAATTCGGCCTCCCCGACACGTTTAATGTCGTCTATTTTAAGGATAAGGGTATCGGTGAATATCGATTGTACTCTCCCATACGATTCGGTCCCCAGGAGCTGCTGATCCATTTTATGGGAAACCGGGATGATTACGTTTCAGCATTCAGAGAACTTCTTAAGATAGAGCCGGCCGTAGCGGAGTCCTCGATCACCTTGATTCCGGGTGAAAACAGCTATGGAGCGATCCGACCTTCCATCGCTTCGGATATTCTTCTGGAAGAACAGATTCCCACTATGCCTCACCGCGCCGTCGAAGATGCCTATGCGGAAAAACTTCTGAGATACAAGGATATCATCGAAGTCGATTATACGGCGAATTACATCGGGAATGAAGCTTCCCTGTTTATCAGTCGTGACGAAACCGGAATCTCGTATGTGCATTATGCCATCGAACCGAGCCGGTTGTCCTTCGAGCAAAACCAAAACACCTATCATACACGATTGGATGCCAACGTCATCGTCACGGATTCGACAGGGAAAATGGTGTTTCAATATGACCGCAGGATCCCCATAAGGCTCGATCGCGGTGAATTCGAGAACATTCAGCAAAAGCTTTTCAGCTTTCAGGATGTTTTTCCTCTTATAGAAGGAAACTTCAAATTGAGCGTTCTCTTGAAAAATTTTGTAACCAAGGAGTTTACTTCTATTGAAGCCGACTTGACGATCCCATCCGAGGATGATCTGGTCATGACGCCACCCCTTTTGGCCAACCGTATGAAAAGCGATTCCCAATATGGAGAAAAAAACAAACCCTTTTTGTTCGGCAGCAGACAGCTCGTCACTTCACCACGCAATGATTTCGGCCGCAGCGACACGTTGTACGCCTTCTTTCAGATACACGGAATGAAGGGGGGGGCACTGGGCTCCGGCATGATAACCTATTCTCTGCTCAGGGACAATGAGCCTATCGTCACTCGTGAGAAATCGGTCGCGGATTATCCGGACATGCAAAATTTCCTGGAAGAATTCACCCTATCCGATCTTCCGCCCGCTCATTACAAGCTCCGGATTTCGCTTTTGGATGCATCCCGTAAGATCATGCTTTCGGAAAGCGAAATGTTTTATGTCTCCTATTCTCCGAACCTGCCCCGGCCTTGGCTGCTTTCCGTACCGCTCGCGCCTTCCTCGGATCCTTCATATGCGAATATTATCGGAAATCAATGGCTGAAAACCGGAGAGGCCCAGAGAGCTTATCGACTGCTGGAAGAGGCTTATCGGCGGAATCCTCAGTCAGCGGTTTTCGCAATGGATTACTGCAGGGTGCTCTTTCAACAAAAAAAATATTCCGAGGTCAGGGAAATCGCCACCCTCTTTGCCGAAGACCTCGAACGTGAACAGTTCTTGGGGCTGATGGGAGACTCCAGTCAGGCGTTAGGCGAGTACGCCGCTGCGGTCCGATACTACAAAAAACATCTGGAACGTTTCGGCACCAATCTGCGTATCCTCAATTCGATAGGTCTTTGCTATTACAAGCTGGGAAATATCCCGGAAGCTCTGGTAGCATGGGAAAAATCGCTCGAGATCGATCCCGGTCAAAAAGACATGGAAAAACAAGTCGGCAAACTGAAAAACCTACGGAACGAAGACGGTAAGGATCAACTGCGCAGGTAAGAGGCGCCGTTGACGTCCAGGATGCAGCCCGTCATGAAATCCGTTCCTTTGGAAGCGAGCAAAACAACCGCGGTCGCGATTTCTTCCGGAGATGCCACACGGCCCAGCGGGCTCTGTCCGCGTATCGAATCCCCCTGAGGACCGGCGAGGAATTCTTCGGCCATGTCCGTATCCACCCAGCCCGGCGCCACGGCGTATACAAAAACCTTATCAGGGGCCAATGCCTTGGCCATGGATTGACTCAGGGCATTCTGACCGGCTTTGCTGGCGCCGTATGCCGGTGCCTCGGGTTCTCCCCTGAAAGCCCCCCGGGAGGTGATGTTGATGATGCGGCCGCCCCCTTGGGCGACCATATGGCGGGCGGCACAGTAGGAAAGATTCGCGGGGCCCATCAGGTTGGTATCGATGATCCGGCGCCAGCTGTCCCGCCATTCTTCAAAGCTGACCTGATTCGGGGGGTGTTCCTCGTAGATCCCGGCATTATTCACAAGGATATCGATGCGGCCCATGGCGCCGACAACGTCCTCGATCATGGTGCGGTTCGCATCAGGCTCTGCGACGTCGGCGCGGATAAGCATGTGCGGTCCCCCTGTAAGTGAATTCAAAGTTTCATCCGCGGCCTGCTTGTTGCGATTATAATGAACCGCAACCCTGGCGCCCTTTTGTGAAAACGCCAGGGCGACGGCTCTTCCGATTCCACGGGAGGCCCCCGTTACCAATACGACTTGATCCGAAAACTCCATGGCAGCTCCTTTCAGTGATGTGCGATTTCATTATATAACTCGTACCCGCCCGTCAGCAAGCCGATCAGCGACGAAAAAGCCTTTCACGGCTCTTCCATACAGTCTTCTTTTGGAGTATCATAAATGGTTTGATAACGTCTGAAAAGAGGAGTTGAATGTGTCTCTCCATCATTTGGTTTCAAAGAAGATCGTCGATAATCCGAAGTCCGCTATCCATGAAATGACGCGTCTATCGAAAACGGTGGAAGATGTCGCTTTCCTGTCGTGGGCCAAACCCACCACCGGAACGCCTGAACATATCAATCGCGCCGCGATACGAGCCATCGAGGAGGGGAAAACGGGAGGGTATTCCGAGTCGAGCGGGTTGTTTGACCTGAGAGAGCAAATCGTAAAAAAGCTGGACCGGGATAATGGAATCGCCGCGGATCCTTCAGAATTACTAATCACAGTCGGAGCGATCGAAGGTTTGGCCGCCGCGATTATCGCGGTTGTCGATCCCGGGGACGAAGTGTTGATTCCCGTCCCCGCATATTCCACACATATCCGGCAGGTGGAATTAGCTTCGGGAATTCCGGTGTTGGTACCGACTATCGAGGAAAACGGCTTCAGGTTGGATCTCGATCGTATGGAACACGCGGTTACGGATCGAACCAAAGCCGTTGTCTTCAGTTCCCCCAATAATCCTACGGGAGCCGTTTACAGTGAAGAGGAATTGAAGGGAATTGCCGAGATCGCAAAAAAACATGATCTCGTCGTGATCACCGACGAAGCCTATGAATATTTCGTCTTCGACGGCAAAAGGCATTTCAGCATCGGTTCATTGAAAGATATGAGGGAACGGGTTATCAGCTGTTATACTTTCACCAAAACCTACGCCATGACCGGTTGGCGCATCGGATATCTCCATGCTGTATCTGATTGGATCTTACAGATCAGTAAAACCCATATTCCCCTCAGCATATGCGCGCCGGTGGTCTCTCAGTATGCGGCGCTGGAAGCTCTGCGAGGTTCTCAGGACTGCGTCAAGGAGTATCGACAACATTACCAGAAAACACGCGATTTGATGTGCAGCCGCCTGGACCGGATGCCCGAGGTTTTTTCTTATCAGAAACCCGAGGGCTCCTACCTGATGTTCCCGAAAGTTGAAACGGAACAGGGAAAAGATTCCATGGCATTTGCTCGAAGTTTGCTGCTGGAGGGAGGGGTTTCAACAACTCCGGGAATCGCCTTCAAGGGTGAAGGCCATGTGCGCATGTCGTTCTGCGTCCCGGAGTCGACCATCGAAAAGGCATTCGATCGGATGGAGCGTTTCTTCAATAAATAATATGTTTTCCGTTCCGCCTGAAAAATCCGGAAGAGCCAAGAAGGATTCCCTGCGGGAATCGTTAATCCGAATCCGCCGGTCTCAGCTGCATCAGCGACGATATTTCAATGTCTTCCATGCTTTCTTCCCGTCAGTGGAGTTGCTTATTTCAATCTCCATGACATAGCGATCGGAGGCGAGCCGAAGCGGAACATCGATTTGATATTCTTTATCGGCATAGTCTTCGAACCTTTCGGATTCGACCGTCAGTGGATAATCTTGTTTGAAAATCCAGCAGACATCTTTTTCGGAACCGCGATACAGTTTTATAAGTAGAGAAAGAGTGGTCTCCATGCGGCCATCGTTTTCCGACATCCAGATGTGGGTATACGGCACTGCTATCGAAAGAAAGCATGAATCCTCCGATTGCGCATGAATTTTGGCGGAGAAATCGAAAGAGGGATTCGAAGCGAGCTGCGGAGAAGACATCACCATGGCGTTCTGTATGCGAGATAGTTGACGAAGACTGTTGATGGAAAGTTCGTGGTTGATGAAAACCAGGCTTAGAGGAGCGATCTCACGACGTCTGAAATAATTCCATCGCTCGAAATCTCTCGTGAATCCGTTGTTATATCGTATCCGTTCGTCAGGAGGGCCCAGCAAGATGTAGATTCGGCCCCGGTCCTGCAGCCAGCCGGGAGTTGGGCCTTCATAAAAAAGCTTGTTCGCCGCGGCGATCCGATTATGGTATTCTTTTTTAAATTCATTGATTTCTGTATAAGGATCGGGATCTCTCACTTTCCAGAATTTCTGTATGAAAAGATGTCTTTCTTTTGGTTCAAGGCGGAGGAGGGTTTTCTTGTCTTTTCGAGTAAGCAGATAGCGTGCGGTGGAAACGAATTCTTCTGAAATCGGATCCAAATGGGATTTTCTGGAAGTGAATGCTGAAGACTCCATGGCGGCGGTGAGGAGAATGATCAGGATCCAGAGGAGAGAAAAAAATTTTTTGTTCATGATCTTGTCCATATTTATCACAGTATTGAGCACGCTATAACGTCAGCAGGAATCATGCCAAACTGAAAATCCGTAGCTCTGGCAGGGGCGTGGGGGCAAGCGCATGACAGGAATGAATGCATGTAAAATAAATTTACATATGGTTGTTTTAAACCCCCCGCTGGAGGATGGAGACAAAATGAGGAACTATAAAATCGGTGAGGATCGGTCCGTTCGAGAGAGCTGTTGAGACTTGGATTATCATTGCTTTGAATATATAATGCTTTGGCATAAGCAGAACAGCTTCGGCGCGTGGCGACATCGAGTTTCAGGAGATTTATTGAAAGAATCAAATCAGAACTAAAAATATGAAACGGATGATATGAATCCTCATTTGTTCTCTATCGGATCCCGAACGATCAGCGGTTACGGATTCTTCCTCTTCCTGGGATTTGGAGCCAGTGTTTTTGTGATCCTTGTCCTTGCCAGAAAGCAAAAGCTGCCCGTGACGGAAATAGCCGCCTTTCTGTTTTTTGGTATATCGGTTGCGATTCTGGGGGGGAGAATATATCTTTGGGGGGCTCAACTTTTCGGGAACCTATCCCATTATGTCCACAAGCCGCATGAAGTTTTTCAAATCCCATTTTCGGGAGGGGCGTTTCATGGATCCGTTATTGCCGGATTTCTTTTTTCTATTTGGTATTTGAAGCGTTTCCGCTTGCCCCTCTGGAAGGTCGCTGATATTGCCGCCGTAGGGACGGTCCTGGGATTCAGCTTGGCAAGGATCGGCTGTTTCATGGGGGGGTGCTGTTACGGTCGTCCTTCGTCTCTTCCATGGGCGGTTCAGTTCCCTCATCTTCCGGAGCCGGTGCATCCCACCCAACTATATGAGTCCGGATTGAATCTATTTAATTTGATATTTTTACTTCATGTACTGCGTCATAAAAAATTTGATGGCCAAGTTATCGCATGGGATATTATCCTGAACTGTCTCATTCGTTTCGGCGTTGAATACTTTCGCGGAGATCCGGGACGCGGATATCTGATACATGGAAACGGGCCTTTGAGCAGTTTGTCGATACCTCAGACCATCTGTCTTATCGGAGTGGGATTGGGATTGGTGTTTTATTCTATTCGTAAAAGGGCAAATGCTTAATCGAATCAAGCGTCTTATTGATAATCCATGGGGAATCGGAGCCTTTGCCGTGCTCTTCATCGGTTCGGCTGTCTCCTACGTGCTTTTGGGGAGGTTCGACAGACCCGAATCAACGGGGCTTCTTCTGGGGATGTCAGGATTCTTATTTATTTTCACCTTCGTTTACATTCGTTTCATGGAGGATGTAACTCCGGATAAATGGATAGGTTTCAGCATGGTGATTTGGTTTTTGGGGTGGCTCGTGGAGAATGTCTCCCAAAGATCCGGACTTCTCGGTGGATATTATCATTATGATTACGCTAAGCTTCATGCCCTCAGTCTGGGGAGTGTTCCTTTGCTGGTCCCGACAATATGGCTGCTGTTCAGCTTGCTGGTGGGATCGATCTCCCATTATCTGAATGATCGTCCTGAATTCATGAATAAAGAGCGCCAGGTTCGATTTCTTTCTTGGAAATATTTTGAAAGAAGCTTGATCAGCGGTGGCCTGATGCTGTCGATCGATTTTGCTATCGAGTGGCATTTCAGTTCGGTGGCGGGATTTTGGAAGTGGAGAATCGAAACGGGGCCGTCCCTTGATGGGATTCCCATCGGAAACTTTATACTGTGGTTCGGCGTGGGCTTTTTGATCCCCACCCTGGAAAAAGGAACCGGCGTCCCCGCCAGGAATTTTTTGAGGGAAGATCGTTTCCTACGTGCTCTGCCGGCATTGGGACTGTGTGTCCTTTTGGGGGCCGGGGGGATCATGAATCTTTTTTATGGGTTTCTCATCGGCGCAGGGCTCTGCGTTTTCAGTCTGTCTATGATATTGGGTTTTGTTCTTAAGGTGGGGCTGACGGATATGAAAGATTCCAGTATCATGCCTGCGAAGAAATGCTCGGAAACCTAAGGATTCGAACGAGGCCTGAACCGATCTCTACCGGACTGATATATCGACTTGCCGCCGCTCTTCAATTGCTTGATATTCGATTTCGTGGAGATGAGGGGATGAGCAAACGGATGAACATTTTCACGGATACGCAGAAAATCCCCGGCCAGGAATGAAACCTGCTGATATCGGCGTCGATACTGCGCTCCTCATGTGAAAGCGAGGGGATCAATACAGAAAAAAAAGATTGATGGAACCGTAAACCTGTGATCTCGGTTGGGCCGGAAATCGCCGCGAAAGCCATGCGTACATGGCGCTGACCTTAACGCGGCCGGCCGTGATTCCGATCCCCGCCGTCATATCGGCAAGGAAAAAATGGCGTTCGATACTGTGGCTGGGCCGAAAAGTACTGCCATCCAGGAAGATATCCCGTATGACCAACCTGGTGTCGAAAGCGATAAAACCGTAAACGCCCCAGCGTTTGGAAGTCTTTGGAGAGGTTTCAAGGAAAGGCAGGGCTTCTCCGCCCGGGCGGATGAGCGAGGTTCCGAAATCCCGGGGGAGTTTCCATCCGAATCGGTATTCAGCGCGAAGCGCCCCGTCGATCAGGGCGTTTCCAAACGCCGTTCCCGCAGTAGTGATGAGGTCGGAACTGAAGCCTTGAGGGTTATTTAAAATCCACCATTTGCGTCGGGTTTCGTAAGCGATTCCAAGAATCAACTCGTCGGGAAGCTGATTCTCCCATCCGTTCGGCGCCGTGCTTCCTGTCGCCCAATGGATGAATTTCTGCATTTGTTCGGCGTAAGAATGCGGCCCAACAATCCCCCAGCTGAAGGTCAGAGTGTCGAGACGTCGCGGGGTTTTCGCTTGAAATCCGATCTCCATATAGGATATTCCGGCATATGGGCGGTCATTCTTTATGAGATCCGTGCGAACAATATTGTGGGGTGTGTACATGTTTTGACCGATAGCGAGCGTCAAAGCACTGCTCGCCCGCGCGCTCCATTTCGGAGAGAGCGTCAGGGCCGCTTTTTCCAACCAGGGGGGAAGGCCGGACGAATAGGAGGGAGGAGTGATGTCGGGAGATATCCAAATGATCTTAGTGCCGTTGGTATAAAGATAATCGGTGCCGGCGAAAATATCGTTTTCAATGTAGAAGCTGAAAGCCCCTGAGTCCTTGGCTTGTGGATCCTGGGCCGGCAGCAGAAGGGATAAACATGTCATCGGCAGGAGAAAAATAAACATCTTGATCTTCATGAACGGCCTCAAAAACAGTATAGTCCTTTCAAATGATGTGACAAGTGATAATGAAGTTTTTTTGATTGGATTCAAACATCCAGGGGAGCGAAGGATAGAGATATCAATAAATGGGGTTATCGAAACGTTTCCCACAACAAAAGACATCCCATAAATATGAGAATCAGGTTGATCAGCCGGTCGAACCGATGTTGCGGAAGGTTGGAGTTGAGCCTTCCGCCCAGGAATATCGCTAGAAATACAAGGGGAAGGGCTATAAGGTAATAACGCAGAACCGGAGGAGTCCAAAGACCGGAAACGCCGTGTCCGAGAGCGATGAAAAATCCCGTGGGCAGGAAGTAGCCTTGAAGGGTGGCACGGAAAAGGCGCGGCGGCCACCCTCGAAGGTTTCCATAGATGACGACGGGAGGTCCGTTTGTATTAAAGGCTCCACCCATGATGCCGGCAATGAAACCGAATAAGCAGCTCAAATGAGAAGAATTTCCTATCTTCTTGTCGGTGGGAGATAAAACCCGGTAGAGGCCATAGAGAATGAGGATGACGCCCAGGATGGATTTCATAAGAGGTTCTTCTCCCTGCTTGAGGAAGAGAATGCCGAGAGGAATTCCGAAGCAGGATGAGATGATGAGGTGAAAAGTCGCCTTGAGATCGGCCAGCCTCCAATTTTTCAAAAGGATAGTGATGGCGATGGTGGTGGCGACAAGCGCAATCGTGGGCGACGCGGTTTTCAAGCCAACGATCAACGTCAACAGCGGCATGGCAAGAACCGCGTCGCCGAATCCTAAAAAAGATCTGAAGAATGCCGCTCCGGATAGGATCATTACGACAAGCAGATCGAGCCATTGAAATTCATTCATAGATTTTACACCTAGGCGAAGAACATTATCATAATCTCGGGTGCGGCTGGTTTCAAGGCCTTTTTCATCGGTCGACGGCGTTTTCCGGAGCAGGAAATGGTACGATTTATTCGTTTTTCAACTTTTCGTTCCTATGTGCGACTAAAATGAATGAGAGGAAATTGGTTATGGAGTCGGATCGAAAGAAAGGAATGATGGTGGATACCGCTCAAAAATCGGAAACGATTCGAGTTTTGGTCGTAGAGGATGAAACCATCATCGCCATGGACCTGCAAGGCATTCTCAAGCAGTTCGGATATGAAGTATGTCGGGTCGTTTCTTCCGGTGAGGAATCCATTCGAACGGCGAAACGGTACCGTCCGGACGTCGTCTTGATGGATATCAAACTGCGTGGATCCATGAACGGGATCACGGCCGCTAAGCACATACGTTCTGATCTGGAGATCCCCGTAATATACCTGACTGCATATAGCGATCCCTACACGATGAATAGCGTTAATGCCTCTGAGCCCGAAGGATATATATATAAACCTTTTGAAGAACGTCAGCTGAGAAAAGCCCTGAAAAAAGCCTTGGTTGCAACCGCCTGAAATCCGCTATCGGTAAGTCGATAATTCATCGAATCCTTGATAATTTTACATCCACTCCCTACAATATGTTCTTGAAGGAGAACCGAAAGAATATCGGGGCGGGATCTCAATCCGTTTTTTCCATGAGATTCAAGTTTGAGTCCTGAAGTCTCTTCGGTTCGGCGGAGGAGCGTCTCTTTGTGAACCCGAATGATATGTATTCCGGGCCTCTTGCTTTGCAGGCGTTATACGATTTCTTCTATTTCTTCTGAATGAGAAAATAAATATCGTGTTTCCATCGAAAGCTGAAGGATGGTATTGATGGTTATCGGTAGGAAAAGAAATAATGTAAAGGATGACGGTAAGGGGGCATTGAAGAATATGTCGGAACATGATGCCGTGCGCATGCCTCATGTTTCCCACCCGAAATTTAAAGAGGGCTTTAATGAAAGCGACAAAAGCCTGATTCTGCATTTAACGGTTACGGGCCGCTGCTATGCACGATGCCAAGGCTGTATCAACAGCGCCGTAACATTGGGTTCGGATCGTCCTCGGAATGCTTTGGTCACCTGCCAGGAAACCAATCCCATCCGAGACACGGCCATTATTAAGCAGCTGTCGGACCGCCATTCCGATGAAGACGTGACGGTTTGTTTTTATGGGGGGGAACCTTTCCTTGCCCTGGAAAAAATGGTTGAAAACTGGAAGAGACTTAAATCCGGAGAGGAAGCCGAAAGATTCCGGTTTCTGGTTTATACAAATGGAGAAATGCTGGAATCCGCGTTCCGGAAATTTCCCGGGTTCATGCGTGATATCTGGTTGTACTCCGTATCGATCGACGGAGACGAACGTCAGCACAACCGGGTGCGAACAGGCACCGACTTTAAGAACATCATGCGAAACCTGGAAGCGATTTCGTCACTTTACAGGGGGCACGTGCTTTTTTGGTCGACGCTTAGGGAAGATCAGTCCCTGCGCAATTGCTTTGATGCGTTCATGCGCTGTTATGATGCGGGAACCGTCAACCATTTTTTCTGGCATTGGGCGGAGGAATGCCATCCGATGCGGGATTTTTACGGCTATGTTTCCTCCTATATGAGCGATTTAAAATACGTTTTGCACATTTACACGGAACAGCTCGGCAAGGGAAGGCTGCTTCCCATCTGTCATCTGAATGAACTTGTTCTTTTTCTTCTCACGGCTCGTGAGCGAGGACACACGGCGTGCGGGGTGGAGCTTCTTCGTAATTACGATATCGTCTCCGGAAAGGTTTATCCGTGTGCAGATTTCGCGGATATCGATTCCCTGGGCACCCTCGATGAGAGGGGACAATTGAGACTGAATGATTTTGATCTGAACAGCTTGGTTGAATATAAAGACGAGCTGGGCTGTGCGCGCTGCGGTGTGCATGCTTATTGTGGAGGCCGCTGTCCGGTTCAGGTGATCAGCGGCTCTATCGAAAGAACCCGGCAATACTGCAGACTCATGCGCCTGCATGTCAAGGTCGTGCTGGAGCATCTGCCGATGATAGCGGAGGCCATGATAGCCAACGATATAAGTTGTCAGCAGGTTTACGACCGTTCAGCGTTTCTGGCAAAATATACCGATGTCGTTCCGTAGGGCGGAGCCGCCCTGTTACAGGCGGTACCCACAGGCCCGGAGGATTGTAAATGCCTTGACATTTTCGGGGTGAGCTTATAAAAAGGGGCTTGTATTTTTTGAAAGGATGATCATCATGCGAGCAGCCGTATATTATAACAACCGTGACATCAGGATAGAGGAAATGCCCCCACCTCGAATCGGACGGAGGGAGATTTTGATGCGCGTGTGTGCAAGCGGGATTTGTGGGAGTGATGTTATCGAGTGGTATCGACTGCACAAGGCTCCTCTGGTGCTGGGACATGAGGTGTCGGGAGAGGTGGTGGAAACGGGCCCTGATGTTTCCGGATTCGAGAAAGGCGACAGGATCGTGGCTTCCCACCATGTGCCCTGCAATACCTGCATGCACTGCCTGAGCGGTCATCATACCGCCTGTGATACGCTTCGCAGTACGAATTTCGATCCGGGGGGCTTCGCGGAATTCATTCGCCTTCCAGCTATCAATGTCGATAGAGGAACATTCAAGATCCCGTCGGCGATTTCCTATGAGGCCGCGACTTTTCATGAGCCTCTCGGCTGTATCCTGAGGGCTTTGCGGAATTCTCGTTTTAAATCCGGAGACAGTGTCGTAGTCTTAGGCAGTGGGATAGCTGGGGTCCTTATGATCCATACCGCAAGGGCATTCGGTGCATCTCGCATTCTGGCCGTGGATGTATCCGATTATCGTTTAAAAGCCGCCGAAAACTTCGGAGCCGATGCCGCTGTTTCAGCGAATGCGGACCTGCCCGAGGAGATACGAAGCATTAACCGGGGGCGGCTGGCCGATATCGTGATGGTGTGCACCGGAGCGGAATCGGCGCAGACTCAGGCCTTGTCGTTAGTGGAAAGGGGAGGGACCATCTTGTTTTTTGCGCCAACCGATCAGGGCGTGTCTTTCCCGGTTTCCATCAATGAGTTTTTCTTTAGAAATGACGTCACGCTGACGACGTCGTATGGAGCGGCGCCCTTGGATTCTCAGCTGGCGCTGAATCTGATCGGCACGTCGTCGTTTCGCGTGGAAGAGATGATCACACACCGCCTGCCTTTGGAAAAGACGGGAGAGGGATTCCGAATGGTTGCCAAAGCACATGAATCCATCAAAGTGATGATCACGCCGTAAACCAGAATCCAAGCAGTCAAGGGAGGAGATAATGGACTGGGGGAAACAAAACAGGTTATCGAGAATCATACAACCGGAAACCGGACACACGGTTATGTTGGCCGTCGATCACGGATATTTTTTAGGCCCGACCCATAAACTGGAAAATATCGGGGTGACGGTCGAACCGCTGCTGGATTATGCAGACGCCTTGATGCTGACTCGAGGCGGATTAAGAACATCGATAAAACCGGAGATGTCGGCACCCGTCGTTCTTCGTGTTTCCGGAGGCAGCAGTATCGTTGGAAAAGATTTGTCCCGGGAAGGAATCACCACGAACATAGAGGATGCCTTGCGGTTGAATGTATCGGCGGTAGCGGTTTCCATCTTCGCGGGATCGGAGTATGAACACCAGACGCTCATGAACCTGGCGCGTTTGGTGGATGAAGCCGAGAAATTCGGGATTCCGGTTCTTGCCGTTACGGCTGTAGGGAAAGAGCTGGGAAAGCGGGATATGCGTTTTCTTTCGCTCTCATGCCGGATAGCCGCGGAAATCGGCGCCGCATTCGTTAAAACGTACTATTGCGATGATTTCGAAAAAGTCGTGGAAAGCTGCCCGGTCCCGGTCGTCATCGCAGGAGGACCCAAGCTGGAAACCGAGCTTGACGCTTTCAGACTCGCTCATGATGCGGTTCGAAGGGGAGCTTGCGGAGTCGATATGGGAAGAAATATTTGGCAGGCGCCCCACCCCGTTGCCATGATCAAAGCCGTTCGTGCCGTCGTTCATGAAAACGCTTCGCCTGAAGAAGCCCTGCAGATATTCAATAAAAGCAAGTAGCGGAAGGAGAGACGGAACATGAAAATCGCTCTCGTACAGCAGCATGCCACCCGCAATTCCGAGGATAATCTGGAACGAGCCAAGCGGGCGTTCCGCTTGGCCGTTGATAAAGGCGCGGAACTTATCGCCTTCGCAGAATTGGGGCTTTCTTATTTCTGGCCTCAGAATCCTGCTCGGTCTGAAAGCTTGGCCATGGCGGAGCCAATACCCGGCCCCACGACGGAAGTTTTTGCCGGGTTGGCTCGTGAGTTCGGAGTGGTGGTTGTCTTGAACCTTTTCGAACGCGATGGAGAGAGAACATTCGATGCAACGCCGGTCATCGATGGGGACGGAACGATCCTCGGAATAACGCGTATGGTTCATGTCATGGACGGTTTGGGTTTTTATGAGAAGGGATATTATACTCCCGGGGATCGCATGAATTTTGTCTATTCCACTCAGGTCGGACGTGTAGGCGTGGCGATATGTTATGATCGACATTTTCCGGAATATATGCGTAACCTGGGGCTTCAGGGAGCTGAACTTGTTGTCGTCCCCCAAGCCGGCGCACTGGGAGAGTGGCCCGACGGTCTTTTTGAGGCCGAACTGAGGGTGGCCGCTTTTCAAAACGGGTATTTCGCCGCATTGGTGAACCGGGTGGGTAAAGAAGACGCTCTCCATTTCGCCGGAGAATCTTTTGTGGTCGATCCCCAGGGAAGGATCATCGCGCAAGCGCCCGAAAATGAAGATGCCGTTCTCCATGCGGAATGTGATCTGAAATTGATTCCTCAATCCGCCGCCAGGAGATTTTTTATGAATGACAGAAGACCCGATGTTTACCGGGAATTTGACCTTCTGAAGGTGAAATGAAACACTGGTATGTCCTGAACACCAGGCCGAAAAAGGAATCACAAGTCGAAAGACTATTCCTATCCGGAGGCATCGATATATACAGTCCCAAATACCGGAGGGATGGTCGCGTCCTCCCATTTTTTGCAGGTTATGCCTTCATTAGGTTTGAATTCCCCGAAGAGTACCGTCTCGTACGCTATACGCGTGGAGTTAAAGAAGTTGTGGGAAACCGCGAGGGCCCGATACGGATTTCCGAAAAGGTTATCGAACAGCTCAAATCCCGGGAAGTGAACGGATATATAGAACTGGAAAAATATGGGAAGGAGCCGGGTTTGGGAGATGAAATCGAGGTCATGGAAGGTCCCATGAAAGGACTGCGCGGCATATTCGAAAAGGATCTGACGGATAAGGACCGCGTTCTTATCCTCTTGAATTATGTTTCTTATCAAGGAAAGTTGATTATCGAAAAGAAAAAGTTGAAGAGAATTCAGTGAAGGTCGTAAACATGAAAGACTCTGGGAATTTACACGGATTTAAAACGAAGGGGGCCGGATTTGACGGACATCTTGAATATTTAATTGATTTTCGATTATTTATAAACAAAGGAAAGAAAAAATGGACATCCCCTTATTGGATTTAAAAGCGCAGTACCGGAGTCTTCGGCGGGAGGTCGAGCAAAAAATATATGAGATCATGGAATCTCAGATGTTTATCCTGGGAGACGAAGTGGAAGCCTTGGAAAAGGAGCTTGCGGAATACAGTGGAGTCCGTTTCGGTGTCGGGGTGTCTTCCGGATCCGATGCGCTGATTATTTCCCTCATGACGCTGGGGGTGGGACCGGGTGATTTAGTCGTAACCGCGCCGTTTACTTTTTTTGCCACCGCCGGCGCCATCTCCAGGGTAGGTGCTCTGCCGCTTTTTTGTGACATCGATCCCGTTACTTACAATTTATGTCCCGACCGACTTGAAGAGCTGCTGGAGACCGAATTCGTCCAAAATAATCTTGATAAAATCAAAGCCGTTATTCCGATCCATCTCTATGGACAGTGCGCGGACATGACCCGGATCGTGCGGATCGCCCGCAAATACGATCTGTTCGTGATCGAGGATGCCTGCCAGGCGGTGGGTGCGGAATATCCGGGAGAGAACGGAATCCGGAAGGCTTGTGGTTTTGGAACAATGGGAACGCTTTCTTTCTTTCCCTCCAAGAATTTAGGAGGATTTGGAGATGGAGGGATGGTTCTGACCGGAGATGAGGAGCTGGCCGCGAAACTGAAGCTGCTTCGCGTGCACGGAGGCCATGATAGATATTATCACGATATCCTGGGCGGAAATTTCAGGTTGGATGCAATTCAGGCCGCGGTCCTGCGGATAAAGCTGCGTCATCTGGATCGTTGGCAGAGAGCCAAGCGGGAAAATGCGGCTTGCTATGATCGTTTATTCGAAGAATCCGGACTGACGGCTCGGGGGAGGGTGAAAACTCCTGAGCCCATATATCGCTCTGTCGGGGTTGAAAACTACCATATATATCACCAGTATGTGATCGAAGCCGATGAACGGGACCGTCTACAGAGATACTTGGGGGAGCAGGGGGTCGCCAGCGCCATATACTACCCCCTCCCGCTTCACCTTCAGAAATGTTTCGCGCATCTTGGATACGGGAAAGGAGATTTCCCGGTTTCAGAGAATGCATGCCGCAAGGTCCTGGCGCTTCCGATCTATGCGGAGTTAACCCCAGAACAACAGAATACCATCGTATCCGCCGTCAGTCGATTTTACTCGGATAAGCCGTAGTCAATCCTGCGGGTTGGAGGGTTTGAAATGAAGCCCCGAGCGAGGAGCATGGAGAGACGACATGGATCAGCACCCTTCAGTCAGCCGCTCGTATACCGCGACCGCGATCTGTATGTCTTGAATGGCGACACCGGTCAGGTCGGCGATCGTGATCTGATCGTCGTCGGTTCGTCGTAGGTTGGGATCAGCGATCACGTTTCCGAGTTCTCTCAGTTCTTCTTTTTGAATGCTCCCGGCACCGAGAGCTTTGAATATCTCTCCTCTCAGCAAGCATTGGCTGATGCTGTCGGCAACGATGATGTCGGCTTTGGCCAGAACCGAGGCGTCCAACTCCTGCTTGTCGGGGGTATCCGATCCCATGGCCGTGATATGAGTCCCGCTGCGGATATGATCGCCATCGAGGAGGGGAGATGTGGCCGGAGTGGCGGTGATGATCATATTGCAAGTGTCGGCGACCTCTTCCGGTTGCAGCGTTGTTCTTACCCTGTAACCCTCGGATTCCATTTCATGCTGATACCGGATCAACTCTTCCCGGTTGACACCCCATGCCATCACGTCTTTGCATTCTGTGACGGTGCGAAGATATTCAAGCTGAAGGCGGCCCTGAATGCCGGCTCCCAAAATCCCGATGCATCTGATATTTGCGGGTGCCAGATACTTCGCGACGACGGCGCCGGCGGCTGCGGTTCGTATGTTGGTCAGGTGTCCTTCGTCCAGCAGGATAGCGGCCAGTTCGCCGGTCCCCTGTTTGAAGACCAACATGAGACCGGTGCCGGTCGGAAGGTCGATCAGGTGGTTCTCTTGAAATCCGGTGGCGACCTTGACGACGAAGTATTTATCGTTGGTGATTTTGCCGTATTTGATATGCATGCCCCCGGGAGGATTATCGAAGATGAGCTCTCCGACCGGTGGAATAACCGCTTTTCCCTGGGAATATGCAATGAATCCGTTCTCGATCGCCTGGATCGGATCCAGGGTCTCAAGTGCTTTTTTTATTTGGCTGAGATTGTAAATGTCGGTCATGGAATTTTCTCCTTATATGAAATTATTTCAATCTTATAAGCGTTATCTAAGAGTCAGTTCAATATGGTTTTCAACGCGGAAAGACTTATCCTGGCGCCGCTCAGAACGAGGACGGTCGTCTTGTCCCGGAAAAGGCCGGGGCTTTTGGATAAAGCGGCAACGGTCAAGGCTGCTCCGCCTTCGACCAAGAGGTGGTGATACTCCAGAACAGAGCGGATTCCGTTTCGGATTTCCTCTTCGCTCAAAAGAATGAAATCATCCACGTATTGCCGGCAGATATCCAGAGTGACGGATCCTTTTTCAATACCTCCGGCGGTGGCGTCTGACAACGAGGGCTGCGATTCGAGATCGAGAATCTTTCCGGCACGAACGGATTCAAACATGACGCATGAATTTCGAGGTTGGCAGCCGATGATATGAACGGCGGGACGCTCAGCTTTTAAATACCCCGATATTCCAGATATAAGACCTCCCCCTCCCACGGCCGCGACGACACAATCGACATGCGGCAGTGATTTGTGTATTTCGACCGCGATGGTTCCCTGTCCTGCGATGACCTTGTAATCGTTGTAGGGTGATATAAAGGTTTTCCCCAGCTTGCGGGCGGTATGGCGGGCTTGGGTTTCCGCCTGTATGCAGTCGGTTCCGTGGAACTGCAGGTCCGGATCATAGAGCCGAAGACTGCGGATTTTTACTTCAGCGGCGTTTTCCGGTAGGAAAATGGTCCCCGGGCAGTCGAATTTATTGAGCAGATAGACGCATGCTGCTCCATGGTTCCCCGAAGACGCCGTTATGATTCCGCGCCGTCTGACTTCGGGCTTTAGGGATAAGAATTTATTCATGGCTCCTCGAAGTTTGAAAGAACCCGTGATCTGAAGGTTTTCAAGCTTGAGGAAAACATTCCCTCCGACCATGCGGCTGAGATATGGAGAGGGCTCCAAAGGGGTTTCCCTGATATGGGGGCGGATGCGGGCTTCGGCGGCGCGGACTTCATCAGCTATGTTGAAGGCTCTCATTCTCTCTCCTTGCTCCGGCTTCTTGATATATTCATCAGCCAATTCAATTTAACCGATTTAAGATAAGGACTCAACCTCTATTTCGATTCGGGGAATCCGTATTCGTGTCTCAACGATTCGACGCGCGGATATCTCATATTATGAAGTAATTTCGAAGGCGTTTCGGTCAGTCTTTTTCAGAGGGAACGAGGCTGATATTTTCATGGCGGGGTGAAATAGTCGTTGAATATTTCACTTGCAGAGTGCCGTTCGGGTTATCTATGATGATGAGGAGAGATGGAAATGAAGTCCATTGGAATTCTTGGAGGAATGAGTTGGGAATCATCTTTGGAGTATTATCGTATTCTAAACCGGAAAATCCATACACGGATGGGAGGATTCCACTCCGCCAGGATTTTAATGTATTCGTTCGACTTTGCCGAGATTGAACATCTCCAACACGGGGGGAACTGGAATGAGGCGGGCCGTTTACTGAGAGAAGCGGCGATGAATCTGGAAAACATCGGAGCGGACTGCATCGTGATCGCTACCAACACCATGCATAAACTTGCAGGTGAAGTGGAGAAGCGTATCAATGTTCCGCTGCTTCACATCGCGGATGCCACGGCGGATGAAATCCATCGTCTGAACATCGAAAAAGTCGGGCTCATGGGAACCCGTTTTACCATGGAGGATGATTTCTATCGGATTCGGCTTCAGGAAAAACATGGCATAGAAACCGTCATTCCCGCTGAAACCGAACGTCACATTCTTCATGAACTGCTGTATGACGATCGGAATCTGGAAGAGGTTATTGCTGATGCCCGCGTGCCTTTTCGCGACATCATAGAGAGCATGGTAACGCAGGGCGCCCAGGGGATTATCCTGGGCTGCACTGAAATCCCGCTGATGATACGGGAGCGGGATTTCTCCGTCCCTCTTCTGGATACGACGAGGATTCATGCCGAAGCCGCCGCTGACTTCGCTCTCTCTTGACGCGTGGTGATTCAACGGCTGGAAGATGTGGATTCGGCATCGGGAGTTGGAATCTGATTTCTTATCGATTCGGAGGCGATGACTGAGCGCCCGATTGATAAGGGCAGAGCCTTTCAAGAGGAGAATAGAGATGAAGGTTATAGGTATGATAGGTGGAATGAGTTGGGAATCATCCCTGGAATATTATCGTATCATAAATCTGGCGGTGAAGGAAAAACTCGGGGGGCTTCATTCGGCCCGCAGCCTGATGTATTCCGTCGATTTTGATGAAATCGAGAAACTGCAGCACGAAGGAGATTGGGATATGGCGACGGAGTTGATGGTGGATGCGGCATGCCGCCTGAAAAAGGGGGGAGCGGATTTCATCATCATTTGCACGAATACCATGCATAAGATGGCGGATGAAGTGGAAAGGGGGGCGGCTCTTCCGCTTCTGCATATCGCTGATGCGACGGCAGGGGCCGTTAAGGAGCAAGGTCTGACAACCGTCGGTTTGTTGGGAACCCGCTTCACCATGGAAGAGGACTTTTATAGGGCCCGGCTGGAAGAGAAACACCAAATCAAGGTCGTTGTTCCCGGATTAAACGATCGCCAGCTCGTCCATGATGTGATTTATAATGAGCTTTGTCTGGGAAGGGTCGCGGAAGAATCACGGAACAAATACATCGAAATCATCGAACGACTCAGTAAAGAGGGGGCTGAGGGAATAATCCTGGGTTGCACTGAAATCCCACTCCTGATAAAACAAGATTTCAGTCCGCTTCCTCTTTTCGATACAACCGATATTCATGCTCGGAGTGCCGTGGATTTTGCACTGGCGGAATAAAAATAAGATTACGTTGAATGAAAGACTTCATCGGTTTGGCTGATCTGATAAAATTGCTGCGCGCAGCCGTTACGATCCCATGCTTTGCCAGATCGATATCCACAGCGGCAATGTGAATATGCACAAGGCGTAGGCCGCCAGCATGACGCTGCTGATTTTTTCTTCTTCGCCTCCATATTTTCGTATAAGCAGGATAAGATTGGTCGCCGGAGCGGTAGCGCCCTGGATCACCAGGAATACGGCGAGGAGAGGATAGGAAGTCTTCAGGTCCAACTGTATGAGCAAGCAAACGACAATCAGGGGGACACCGATAAGCTTGATCCCAACCGCGCGGAGTACGTCCGTCCAGTAAGGTTTCCAACGAAGGGTGATGCCTCCCAAAACGGCACCCAGAATGAAATTGGCCAGGGGAACCGCCGCCTGCCCCATCATTTCGATCGGCTGGGTGAAAAATATGGGAATATGATGATGGAATCCGGCGAATACCAGAGAGACGGCCAGAATGTTAGCGACAAAAGGGGGCGTGATCATGCTCCTGAGGCTGATCTTTTCGCCTTTGCCTGAGGTTGCTAGATATTTACCTATACTCCAAAGGAGAGGATTGACCCCAAGAAAATAGAGAAATGTGTATGCCGCGAATTTTTCAAACTGATCCGGAAAAAGAGCTTGTCCGAGAGGAAGGCTTAAGTACACCGCATTGGGGATGGAGGTCAATGCCAGCATGTTTTTCTTCTCGGGTAGTTCTTTAAGAAAAAAGACGAATCCCAGCACTAGTCCGCAGCCGACGATGACGATTCCGGCGACGGGCAGCACCCACCAGATGGACAGGGAATGAGGATCGAAAGAGATTGTGATGCTCGAATAAACCAGGCAGGGAAGGAGTATATTGACGGTCACAATGGAGAGGCTTTTTACATGCTCATGCGTGATGATGCGTAATCGCACAAGGATTCCGGCGGCGATTATGATAAAAAAAACTCTTGCCACACCCATGAACGTGACGGGAAACACTCGGGCGAAAATTTCCAAGATATATTCTCTTTGTCTTATTTCTGCGAAACGGGGATTGAGTTCAGCACTTTAACATCTTTTAAAAAATCACTCAAGGCGGAAAAATCATGGGAAACGCGGCATTTCACTCTCGATCCGGTAAAACGGTATTATCGGCATGTGCTGCCGTTTCCGGCTGTACATCCACTGCAGCCGCCAGATGCACCGCCACGATCCGCTCACCCCCCGATGCCGAAGGATGAAATGCATTTTTTGATGCTTTTACTTCCGCATTCCGGGCACTCAATAGAAGTTCGTCTTCCGAAAGAAAGCAGAATTTCGACGCGGTTCCCGTATTTATGACATAGATATTCATAGAGGGGCATGATTATCTCATCATGAGCGGAGACAGAAGAGAACGAAATCCTTCCAGGAGTTTATTATTATGAAAAGGATTTGACGATGGCTTTTTGTAATTCATCTTCCTGGATAGGCTTTAGGATGTAACCGCTGGGATTTATTTCCTGGGCTCTTTCCAGCGTATCTTTATCCGCAAATCCCGTAAGAAAAATAATCGGAATAGAAAATTTCCTGCTGATTTTTCGGGCGGCTTCGATCCCATCCAATTCGCCTTTGAGGCCGATGTCCATGAGGATCAAATCACAGGGAGAGCTTTCCGCAATGGTGACGGCTTCCGAACCGGAGAAGGCGACCCCCGATATGGAATACCCCATACGTGTAAGCATATTTCGGATATCGATGGATACGATCCCCTCATCTTCGACCACAACGATATTTTTTGACATCACTCGAACCTTCTCAGGCACGATCGATTCGTATTGCCGACAAAATGGTTGATCATCCGATTGAAAGCGCTGCCTTCCGGTTTGATGTTTAAGGAACCAGGGCTATTGCTTCGATTTCGACCAGGACGTCTTTGGGAAGGCGAGCCACTTCGATGGCCGCTCGTGCAGGATATGGTTTCTGGAAAAATTCGTTGTAAACGCCGTTCATTCGGCTGAAATCGTTCATGTCTTTAAGAAATACCGTGCATTTGACCACATGATCCATGGTGCTTCCTCCGGCCTCGACAACGGCTTTGAGATGGGTCAGGACCTTGTGCGTCTGAACTTCGATATCTCCGGTGATCAGGTCGCCCGTGGCCGGGTCAACGGCGATCTGTCCGGATACGAAAATCAATCCGCCGCCGATGATGCCTTGAGAATAAGGTCCGATGGCCTGAGGTGCTTTTGGGGTGACGATTTCTTTTTTCATATGCAGTCTCCTTTTCCGACAGGTGAAAAAACCGGGGGCTATCAAGGCCGCGCATCCGAGAGTCATCAATGCCTGTCTGCGTTTCATCTTCGCCTCCGTCAATACCGTGAAACCAATGATATACCGGAACTACGATTGCTTTACAGCATTTGCTGTTTTCCCTGTGTCATTTATTGTATAAAAAGCGTAATGGTTTTTCCAGAAAAAAAGATTTAAGGCCTGAAATAGATGCATCCGTTTTTTATAAATCATCCGGTAAGAAGGGATCGCAGGTCTATTTCTTGGGGGAAGAGGATCTCATCCATTCGACAGTGAGTTTGAGGCCTGTCTCGAGCTCTATGACGGGCCGATAGCCGATTAGCTTGACGGCGCGGGATATATCGGCCAGTGAGTGCTTGACATCACCTCCTCGCTGAGGTTGGTACAGGGCCTGGATATTCGTTTGCGTGATGTTTTGCAGGAGTTTGAAAAGGCGGTTGACCGAAGTCCTTGAAGCGGTCGCTATGTTGATGACTTCGCCCTGGGTCTTTTCAGCCCGGGATGCCATGATATTAGCGGTCACGACATTATCGATGTAAGTGAAGTCGCGGGTTTGTTCGCCGTCGCCGTAGATAACAGGAGATTGATCGCTAAGCAAGGACCGAATGAATTTCGGCACCACCGCGGCGTATTGTGAATCAGGATTCTGATGGGGTCCAAAGACATTGAAATAGCGAAGTGAAATCGTTTCCAGCGCGTACGCGGAAGAAAAAACCTGACAATAATATTCGCCGGCGAGTTTCGTGACGGCATAAGGAGACAGCGGATTTGGCGGCATTATTTCCACTTTGGGAAGAGTCGGCGTATCGCCGTAAGCGGAAGAAGAGGCCGCATAAATGACTCTTTTGACTCCCTGAGCGTGAGCCGCCCGGAGCACATTCAAGGTTCCCGTGATGTTGTTGGCGTGGCTTGCCTCCGGATTTTCAATAGAGCGAGGGACCGAAGGAAGCGCGGCTTGATGAAAAATGATATCGATTCTCCGTGCGGCGCGGCGCATGCTGTCCGGATTGCAGATGGTGTCTTCAATAAAATCGATATCGGAGTGAATGGAAGCGAGATTCTCCCGTTTTCCTGTGGAAAGATTATCGATAACCCGAACCGAATTTCCGTTCTCGAGCAGTCGTTTCACGATATTGGAACCGATAAAACCCGCACCTCCGGTTACCAGACATCTGAACCTCATGTCGTTCTCCTTCCGGTCGTCGTTGATGGATGTTTCATCGACATTATCGCCGTTGTTTGCTTCCGGGTCAAACGGATTCTAGTCCGGAAGAGAATGGCTGACTCCAGCCGTATAGGAAGGAAATGATATATGGAATCGACAATTAGGGGGATGAGAGTCTGGCTTCTCTTCTAAGATGGTTCTTCATCTGGAAACAGGAGCGGAGGGATGTGGTTTTAACTTCACGGCGGCAGTAGTTGCAGAAATATTTTCCGCTTTTCGAAAGCCTGCAGGGCGTTATCCCGATGCAATTGTCACAGCGCAGGAAAACTTGTTTTTTCTCCATCGGTTTCTCCTCTTCATCTTCATCAAAGTATTGCTGAAATAAAATGCAATAATCGTGCCATGTTAAATATAATAAACGCCCATCAATCTTTCAATATGAAAACAAAGGGAGGAATTGAGAACTTTCAGATGGTAAAAACGGTTGTTCTGGATGGGAATGGTTCATGCAAACCATATATTTTACCCTTGAATCAGTCGGAAGATAATGAAAAAAAGGATGGATGTGTTTAAAAGCGTAACACTGTTCAGAATATTTACAATCAAGAATGCCGCCTCCCGCAACGAGCGGAATATCATCCTTTAGATTTTAGGGAGCATATCCTTACGGATAAGAATATCGAAGCCTTGGAAAAAATAGCGGCGCAGATTTCCGTCTTCGCTAAAATCTCCCTTATTTTCCATGATCGTCTGAAAAGCGGCGGTGACTCGATCAAGGATTTCGGCTTCCACCCACGGATCGTTGTGGCCTGCACAGAGAATGTCGTAATCTTTCATGCGTTTCCGCATTCGATCGATGGATCTCATATACTGATCGAGGTCGACTTCTTCTTCATATGCGTAGAGGGGGCCCGGGAAAAAAACATCTCCACAAAAAAGCAGGCGGTGCTGGGAATCGAGCAGACAGATTGAGCCCGATGAATGACCCGGAGTGTGGATGACTTCGAGGTTGCGCCCTCCAAGGTTGATGATATCTCCATCTTCAAAAAGGATGGTCGGTTCCATGGGTGGGATTGTCCAGGTCTCCGGTTCAAAGGAATCGGGGAGGGCGCGGGTCAGCGATTCCGCGGTCAGGCTTTTTTGGAGCTTGGCGTGAGACACGCCTTTTTGAAGGCGGGCGATGCAGGCCGGATCATTGAAGCAGCCGATATCATCGAATTGAGAATTACATCCTATATGATCCCAATGAGTGTGGGTGTTGACGACGAACAACGGAAGGTCTGTCAGTTCTTCAGCTGTCAGACGGAGGTCTCCGATGCCTGTTCCGGTATCGATAACGGCGGCCCGTTCGGTACCCAAAACGATGTAGCTGATCGCTTCTTCGAACTGATAGGGCTCATAGACGGCATAGGTGCCTTCCGTAAGTTGATAGACTTCGAACCAATCTTGGCTGGTCTTGACCTTTTCCAGTTTGGAATAGATCGGCCGAGGAAGTTGTTCCCACCATTTTAAGGGCTGAACCAAATCCGATTGCTGGTATTTTTCGGGAGGGGCGGCCGACGGAGCACACCTCCATCCGGAACAGAAGAGCCCGAGGATCATAGAAAAGGCCAAAACCAATGAAATTTTGATGTGGACATTTGAAGACATCTATTCAGCTCCTTACTCAGAATGTAAATTCGATCCGGAATCGGCCGATCACTTATATGGATGCGGGATCGTCTTCCGCCTCGGTTTTTATATCAAGGTATTCAAGATACTGCTTTCCTTCACGGAAAGGATCCAGGGAGGATTCGATAGTGAGAGGGCATTTTATTTGGGAAAGCCGTATCCTTTCCTGAGGGCCGTTCGGTGTCAATATCTGTATTTCTGGAGCGTGGATATCATCCGGTTCGGGTCTTCTGACAACGGCTATACGTCCATCGCTGAGTTTGACGATGCAGCCCATGGGCCATATCCCCATTATCCTGAAGAAACGATCGATCAGATCCGGATCGAAAAGCTTGCCGCGCTCCCTCTGCATGATCTCGTAAATACGGTTCGGAGGATAATCTTTTTTATACGTACGTCGCTGCGCCAAGGCATCATAAACATCACAAATCGAAACGATCAATGAAGCGATATTTGGCTGACGGGGGTATTGAAGCTTGGGGTAACCCGTCAAGTCATGGCGGATATGATGTTCCAGCGCGACAACGGCGGGTAAAACACCCAATGTATCGGTATATCTGATAAGAATCTTGGCTCCGATCAAAGCATGATCCTTCATTCGGGTGAACTCATTTTCTGAGAGCATGGATTTTTTTTGTAGGATCTTTCGGGAAATGGAAATTTTACCGATATCATGGAAGAGTGCGGAAATTCCGATGTCCAGCATGTCATCATGGGAAAAACCCAACTTTGATGAGAAATACATGGAGAGGATGCTCACGTTAAGGAGGTGAACGAATGTGTTGATATCTTTTTGTTTGACGGATATCAGGTTGAGAAGCTCCTGATGATTCCCGAAGTAATTTTCCATCACATTAAGGATATTGAACCGTAGATCCAGAAGATCGATTTCTTCCGCATTTAAAATATTATCGAAAGTTAGGGCGACGGAACCCAAAGTGTTTTCATATACATCTACGAGATCGCTCGAATGATCCGCATTCGTCGCTACCTCATTTTCGAAAGCTTGGATTTTCCCCCAGCGAATATTGGGAACAGCTTCCAATTTCATAGGGCTTCTGTCGTTATCTCCATTTCTCCGCGTAAGCAGAAGGAATACGAAATCCTTCAAGTTCTCATGGCGCAGTGGTTTTAAAAAACCGATTTTTTCTATATCGTGTTGCCTGAAAACACGAACCAGGGATTTCATCTTATGGCTGAGATCGAAGAAGATCTCGTTCCCGCAAGCGACTTCATCATTGATGATACCGATCACCAACTCGTTCTTTTCCTTGAATATATCCCGCAGTACCGCGAAAGCTGAATCGATGGTTTGGTTGAGTTGGGGATGACCATGAGAATACAATTTAGCAGCTTGGGCGGCGGACACCAAATATTCAAGAAAAGTTTTAATTTTGTCCCGCATGCCAGTGCTCCAAAACCCGGTTTACACGTGCCCTGATATTTCTATTCCAAAACCCTTTTCGCATCCGTAACGGAATCAGTGCGGTTTCCGCCGAGCGCATATTTTTCTCTTCTAGAATCTTAATGTTTTCATGAAGCCTGCGGTTGCGTATTCCGAAAGGCGATTCGAATTTCAAAAGGCCGTCCAGGGCTTTTTGCCTAAATTTCTCTTCCCGCATTATGATGACCAAGGCCTCTGCTTTCAACGACATGTTCTTTCCTTTAAGGACGGAGAAAAGAAATTTGGGATCGTACTCGGTGAGCTTCTGCATGGCCTTCAATACTTTAAGTTTTACCTGCGGTTGTCCTTGGGAAAAAATATTTTTCAGAGTGATGACCGAAATCGGGGAATCGATCAATGCCAGATTTGATGTCAACTTTTCAAGGAATCTTGAATCGCCGCTTTTTTGATCCAGATTGAGATTGAAATAAAAAAGATATTCGGTGAAGAATTTAAAGAAGCCTTTCAGGATATAAGCAGTGATTTTCCCCTCTTGAAATATTTTTTCCAAGTAACAATTAACATCCAGCATGCTTGCTTCAAATTTCTGCAGGAAATACTCGAAGAAAAGCGAGACTTCTCCGGATAAAATGAATTCCTCAATGGTTTGAATAAGTCGCACCGTGGATTTTTCCAAGCGTGAATTCGAAGGATAACGCTTACTTATTTTCTGAACGGTATCGTACAGAAACCTCAAGTATTCATAGTCGTGCTCGGTGGATATGCGTTTCCATTCGGCATCGATCTTATCCAGGATATAAGAGAATTGTGCGGGATCGTCTTCGCATGCCAGTAAATTCAGAAGAATGTAGCGATAATTCTTAAACAGGGGGACTTGTTCGAACGTCAACTTTTCATCAACCTTGATATCCTGCATAAAAGTCGACAATGTTTGTGCATAGATTGCTGATATCATGGGTGTTGAAGTCCCTGCCAGCAGTTCTTTCATTTTTTCTTTGTTTTCAGTCCGCCCGGCTTCCATTTCATTTTCCTTGAATATCTCCGATAAAGAATTGGCGATATCCGAATG